>CAFBPT010000001.1_pt1 | contig 236568 bp, 245 predicted proteins | sample 7269801 | NCBI WGS metagenome assembly CAFBPT01 (sample SAMEA6814153, study PRJEB35770) | uncultured Actinomycetes bacterium | biome: Freshwater; feature: Freshwater reservoir; material: water | place: Czech Republic | collected 2017-06-27 | depth 30m m | reverse complement strand
CTTAGTGATTCCAGCCTTCTTTGCAGCTGCTGGGTTCCACCATAGAACGTTTGCACGGTGAATGTTTACAGGTACAGAGTAGATCTTGCCCTTTGTTGTAAGAGTCTTGATCAAACCTGCTGGGAATACCTTGTCCCAACCTTCTGACTTGTAAAGTGATGTTAGATCTTCAAGCTGTCCAGCCTTCACATATGATGAAAGTTCTGCACCAGCGTGAGCTTGGAAAGTATCAGGTGGGTTTCCTGCTTCCATACGTGAAACTAAAACACCCTTTGCATTTGTTCCAGCTGCACCAGCAACTGAAGCGTTAACGAAAGTTGTATCTGGATTCTTTTTTACGAATTCAGTTGTCATTCCTTCTAGACCTGCTGCTTCTCCGCCTGATGCCCACCAGGTGAAGATTTCTAGGTTTCCTGCTGCAGGAGCTGCTGGTGCTGTTGATGCAACAAGTGCAACTGCAGCAAGCGCTACTACTAGCTTTGATTTCTTTAGCATTTATATCCATTCTCTACGTAGATAAAATGTGCAGATCTGCTGCACTCGGCAAATTCTTGTGGGGTGAGGCTGGCAGGTCAAGATGGATTGGGTGATTTTTGATAACACTTCTGTTATCGAAATTACGCTCAATCCACGCTCAAATCCGCCTTAAATCTCGCCCCGGTTTATTAAATATTGCGGGGTATACCCGAATGTATCTACAAAGGCCTGACTCGAAAGTGGGGCGGTATGGCCGGGCAAGGGGCTGCGAATCTCCGTCTTGGGATGGAATTTGGCCATGAGTTCCATGGTTGGCGCCTTAGCCATTATGTCTGGCGCAGCAAAGTTGTAAACGTGTGAGCCTTTTATATTTGAATTAATTACAACCTCAATTGCTTTAACTGCATCACGCAAATCTAAATAAGTCCACAATATTTTTGCGACGATTCCCTTAGGAAATCTGGGATCTGGTGGCAAGTTATCTTCATCATTAAATCTACGTGCAAGTTCTAAATTCTTCTCTGGAGTGTTTGTCCAAGGAATTCTCATACCAACAAATGCAGTTTCACATCTACGTGACCACATCAAGGCCGAGCGTTCATTAACCTCTTTTGAAAGGGCATAACTCTCTTCAAAGATAAATGGGTGTGCTTCATCAACTGGGGCATAAATTGGTGAGGTCCATTCATCGGAATATGCAAAGCCATATGCTGACAGACTTGAGGCATACACAACTGTTTTAACTTTTGCTTGGGCCGCTGCGGTAAAAACCCCGAAGGTGCTCACAGAGTTATTTTGAAAGACTGTGAACTGGCGGGCATCCGTAGGGTTTGGAATTGCACCTAAATGAACAACTGCGTTAGCACCTTTTATTACGGTGTCACAGAAATCTAAACTTGTTAAATCTCCCACTACCAACTTTGAACCGGCGGCGAAATCACCATCTTTACGATCAACGCTAATTACTTCATAGCCAGATTCAACAAGATGGATTGCCGTGGCTTTGCCCAACAATCCCGTAGCGCCAGTGACGACGATCTTTAAATTAGCCATGGTGAAATATTACTTTCCAATGCCGGCGGTTAAGCCATTTACTAGCTGGCGCTGGAAAACTAAATAAACAGCAATAGCCGGAATTGCCGAAATCAAAGAGCCCGCCATCAGTACTGGAATATCTGTAACCCGTCCTGCGGATAGTGCGCCAAGGCCAACGGTGATAGTTCTGTAAGCAGGATCCTGAATAAAGAGTAGGCCAACCAAAAGATCGTCCCATACCTGAATGAATTGCAGAACGATTACTGTGATGATGGCAGGAACGGCAAGTGGGAGCGCTATTTTCAAAAATACTTTGGGATAGCTCAAGCCATCAACGATTGCTGCCTCAACTAAATCATCGGGAATTCCACGAAAATATGAGGTCATTAAGAAAGTTGCAAATGGTGAGCCAAGAGCAGCATAAACAAAGATTGCGCCCCAATATCCATTCAACAAATTTAATTTGCTGGCATTTATATATGCTGGGATGATGATTGATTGCAATGGAATCAACATTGCACCGACAATGCCCAGAAAGAAAATAGGCGTTGCCTTGGATCTCATCTTGGCAATTGCAAAGCCCGCCATCGTTGCTACAACGAGAATTATTGAAATCGCACCAGCACAAACCAGAGTCGAATTCAGTAGTTGTTTCCAGACCGGAAGGGCGTCGAAGAGCTTCACCCAAGATGCAGTTGAGCGGCCCGGGGCTCCAAAGTATTGTTCTTTGGATTTAAAAGATGTATTAATCATGAAAAGAAAGGGATAGAGCATTATCACGGCGAGGATGCACATAGAGATAAAAACGGTGACTGACTTTGGAGTGTATTTTCGGCTTCGCATTTACTCATCCTTCTTTCGCATGAGTAAGAGTTGGCCTATTCCGAGAATTGCCATCATGAAGAAGAGAATTACACCAAGCATCGCGCCAGTACCGAAATTGCCACGCGAGAATGCACTTTGGAAGATAAAGAATTCAAGGGTCGTAGTTCCAAAGCCTGGTCCCCCACCAGTCATAACAAAGATCAAACTGAAGAGCGCGGTAAATGCGCTGATGACTGTGATGATGAAAGAGAATTGAATAAAGCGATTTAGTTGGGGCAGGGTAATACTTCTAAAAATTCTAAAGTTCCCAGCGCCGTCCATGCGGGCTGCTTCATTAAGCGATTGATCTAAAGTCGCCATTCCAGTTAAGAAGATTATGGAATTTGTTCCGACCATCGACCAGATAAATGTAATCGCAACCGCGAAGAGCGCGCCCTTCTCAGATGAAAGAAAGTCGGTCTTGATAAAGCCCAGGCCAAAGGCTTTGAGCAGTTCATTTAGTAATCCTTCTTGCGCAAAGAAGCGCATGGAAACCATTCCGATAACAACCCAAGAAATTGCTGTTGGCAGAAAATAGATCGAACGGAAGATCTTCCAGCCGGCAACTTTCTCATTCAAAAGAAAGGCGATTCCCATTGGAAAGAGAATTGCAACTGGAACACCTAGAAGAAGTAGCCCATTATTCTCTAAAACTCGCCAGAAAATTGGATTCTTGAATTCTTGAACATATGCAGAAATTCCCAGCCACTTGGCATCGATGCCATTCCATTCGGTAAATGAGAAATACCCGGCTTGAATAATGGGAATACCTAGAAATGCACTCACCAGGATTAGAGCCGGAGTCGCAAAAATTATTCCAACTCGTGAACGTTGTTGGTGAAGCGAAGATTTCTTAGCCATTTGCAAGCACCATTTAGATTTCGATTTCCTTAATTATCTTTATCAAAAACATTGAGAGCGAAGAATTCACTTCGCTCTCAATGTCGTATCTACTTAGAGGGTTACTTATAACTATCTTTGATTACTTGTAAGAAGCACCGCGCTTTGCAGCGGGAAGTGCTTTCCAAACTTGTGCCATCTGCTTCAAGCCATCTGCAGCCTTGGTCTTTCCACCAAGAATTGCTGGGATGATCTTGTTACCAGCATCAACAACGTCGCCTTGCAGCACGTTATCTAGCATTGGATAGCGAACGAAGCTCTGCTTCGCAGCGAAGTCCAACATCTGTTGGTTTACAGGATTGGTTGTCTTAGATCCTATGATGTTTGGAATTAAGCCAACACCATCAAGAATCTTTGCTGCTTCGTCAGTTGTCATGAACTCTAAGAACTTGCTGGCTGCAGCTTGGTTCTTTGAGTAGTTAGTCATTGCAAGTCCTTGTCCCGCAAACTCAACAACGCCCTTGATTGGCTTATCTGAGAATGGTGGAACGAATGCAGCAACATTTGTCTTCATTGCATCTGTGAACTTCTGAGTATCCCAAGTTCCGTCAATGATCATTGCAGCCTTGCCGCCAATGAAATCTTCAACGTTATTAGTTTTAGTTAATACGTCAGTATTTGTACAACCCTTTGACTTAAGTGCTGCGTACTTTTCGTAGGAGCTTTGATTTGCTTTTGAATCCCATTGATTCTTTCCACTGTAAAGATCGCGCAGTCCAGTAACTGAAGATTGTCCGATTGCGATATAGCTTGCGTCATACCATGGGTAATACAAAGCACCGAGGCTCTGGCCACCGTTACCGTAAACAAGTGGGGTGTATCCAGCGCTCTTTAGCTTGCCGCATGCTGCGTAAAGTTCATCCCAAGTTGCTGGAACAGTTGCAACTCCAGCCTTTTTAAATGCTGCCTTGTTATAGAAACCAATATAGAACTGGCGATCTAGTGGCATTACATATGGTCCATTTTTTGCATCAAAGTTTGGAGATGACCAGCTAAGTGAACCTTCACGAGCTAGCGCAGCATCTGAAACTTTGCCCTTTAAGTTTTGTAGGTAGCTCTTATATTGAAGTGCAAACAAACCGGTCCACATAAGAGCCAAATCTGGGCCCTTCTTTGAGATGGCTGCTGATTGCAGAAGTGCGAAATAATTATCGCCAGGTTGATCGACTAATTTAAAGGTAACTGATGGGTTTGCCTTTGTGTAAGCAGATGTAAGTGCCTTAACTGCTTCAGCATTCTGAGTAGTTCCCAAGTTATGCCAAATAGTAATTGTTGTTGCTGCGTTAGCAGATTGGATATTTAATCCAACCCCGGTGGCTGCCATTGCAAAGGCAACTGCGCCAGCGAGAAGTGACTTTCTACTCATAAATCCTCCTGTAGTAGTGGTTGTAGAACTTTATTGCGTTGGGCGAAAAAAACCCATGCTTTACCAATGAATTCTTAGGATCTTCCAACAATTGGTGGCACGAATTTGCGCTCAATCTTGCTCTTCGGACGTAAGAAATCAAGGTCGCAACCGAGATCAGCCTGCATTACATGCGCTTGATACAACGCCGGCCACCCACGTAAATGTTTGCTTACTGGCGCTTGCCATTTAGCCAGACGTGTTTCGAGCTCGGTATCTGAAACTAATAACTCCAAGCTTGCGCTATTTACATCTAATTTAATTTGATCACCATCTTGGACAAGTGCAAGTGGGCCACCAATTGCTGATTCTGGTGAAACATGCAGCACACAAGTTCCAAAAGAGGTTCCGCTCATTCGAGCATCGGAGATTCGAACCATATCTGTAATGCCATCTTCAATTAATTTCTTTGGTACTGGAATCATTCCCCATTCGGGCATTCCAGGAACTCCAACCGGACCACAATCACGCAATACCAAAACTGAATCTTTTGTGATGTTTAAAGTTGGATCATCAATTCGGCTTCGCATATCGGCATACCCATGAAATACAACTGCAGGTCCAGTATGTGCAAGCAACTCTTTGGAAGCCGCCGAAACTTTTATTACTGCGCCATTTGGAGCGAGATTTCCTTTCACAACAGCGAAAGCGGCCGATGGATAAATCGGATCTTTAAGTGTACGGATAGTCTTATTAGTAGGTGCAACACCTTTAACTATTTCGCGCCAACTCTTACCAATAAGTGTTTGTTCATCCAACTCGAAAGCCTCAGCACAATTTGCGATTAATGCAGGTAAGCCGCCGGCCTGATTAAAATCCTGAATTAACTTGGCGCCCGATGGTTCAACGTCAGCAATAACTGCCAGACCGGTTCCAAGTTCATTTATAGCGCTAAGTGTCAATCCGCCGTCGATACGTCCAGAGATAGCAAGAAGATGGATGATGGCATTTGTAGATCCACCACATGCATGCAAAACCCGCATGGCATTTCTAAAAGCAGCAGGCGTTAAAATTTTTGAGGGAATAATTTCCTCATTAACCATCTTTACAATCTCGCGTCCAGAATTAAACGCTGCAACCGTGCGAGCTGGATCGTTCTCGGGAATAACTGAAGTCCCAGGAAGTGATAAACCAAGTGCTTCAACCATCATTGCAACTGATGATGCGGTTCCCATTGTGTTGCAAGAACCCAAACCACAATTTAAACAACCTTCAAATTCTTTCCACTGCTCTTCGCTAATTTTCTTTGCTCGATAATCTGACCACATCCGCCACAAATCCGTACCAGTACCAATTGGCTTTCCGCGAAACTGTGCAACCGGCCTTGCTCCCGCGGTGAACATAATTGTCGGTAGGTCTGTGCTAATCGCGCCCATCAAAGCACCTGGAACGCTCTTGTCACAATTTGCCAAAAGAACTACGCCATCTAATGGATATGAACGAAGATACTCTTCAACTTCCATCGATAACATATTTCGATAGAGCATCGCGCTTGGCTTCATTAAATCTTCACCTAAAGACATAACCGGAAAGACAACCGGAATTCCGCCGGCTTCAATAATTCCACGTTCAATTTCTGGAATGAAGCCTCGCAACGGAAGATTGCACGGATTTAAATCACTTGAAGAATCCGCGATTCCAATAATTGGTTTTGAGTTATTTACCTCAATTTCATGGCCTATCGATGCCATAACTACTCGATGCGAGAGGGCAACCTCATCGTCTCCAGAGAACCACTCGCTACTACGCAAGTTAGACATGATGGGAGTCTACTCGTAGTATTTCCTGCAACTATGAAATCACTAATCACAACAGGCGATGGAAGTGCAAAGCTAGTAGAAGTTGCAGATCCAGTTGCAGGCCCAGGCGAGTTATTAGTCGCCCCAATTGCTGCTGGAATTTGCGGAACAGATTTGGAAATAATCAGTGGTCATGGAGACCCAGCATTTGTTAAATATCCAGCATCTTTAGGTCATGAATGGGCTGGAAAAGTAATTGGGTATGGCGCTGGTGTCAGTGAGCCCGCAATTGGTTCAAGAGTTGTTGTAACTGGAATCATTCCCTGTCAGGAATGTTTTGAATGTAAAAACGGTGATACCAATCGCTGCTTAATTTATGATGAAATTGGATTTACTAGACCAGGCGCAGCCGCGTATTTGATTACCGTCCCAGCACGGCTTGCTCATGTCGTTGGCGATAGCGTTTCAGATGAATCAGCAGTGCTTGCCGAACCAACCGCAGTAGTAACCCAAGCCTTTATGAAGGCTGATCCAAAAGCAGGATCAAAGATATTAATTATTGGTGACGGCTCGATTGCGCTGATTTCAGCGACCATGGCGAAGACATATAAACCCAAGTTAATTCACATGCTTGGACTTAAAGCCGGTCAGAATGAAATTGCCAAAGCGGCCGGTGTGGATTTATTTCTAACCGAAGCAACTGCTGAAAAGTACGATCTAATTATTGAAGCGGCGGGCGCTCCAACTCGCATCAGCGCTGCAATAGGCCAACTTGTTAGAGGCGGCACGCTATTGCTGCTCGGTTATCCAGGACATCAGAAAACAGCGGCACTTGTCATTGATGATGTAATCAACGGCGACCTAAATATCATCGGTTCTTTTGGTTCATCTCTGGCTGCTTGGGAGAAAACAGTTGCAATGTTTAACTCTGGTGAATTGGATCTTGGATATCTAGTCACTCATAAATTTAAATTGAGCGACTTTAGCGAAGCGATAACGGCTCTTGAATCTGCGCCAGCACCTCGTGGCAAGATTGCGCTAATTATTAATTAAGCAAATCTTTGAGATAAGCCGCCATCAATAACCCAATCAGCGCCATTAACAAATGAGGCATCATCCGATAACAAGAATGTGATGACTCTTGCAATCTCAATTGGCTGGGCCATTCGTCCCATAGGTTGAACAGCAAGTGCTTCGCCTCGCTTCTCTGGATTCTTTACAAAGTAATCCTCAACCAAAGGCGTCAGAGTAAATCCAGGTAGAACTGCGTTAACACGAATGCCATGTTTTGCTTCATCGAGCGCTAAGTTTCGAGTTAAACCCAAGATTCCAGATTTAGCAGCGGCATATGGAAAATAATTTGGGTAAGACATCCGGGCATGAATTGATGAAAGATTTACGATTGCACCCTTTTTTGCTTTACGCATCGCGGGTAAACACAACTTGGCAGTCACCCAAATACTCTTGAAATCGACGTTCATGAAATCATCCCACTCGGCTTCAGTCATTTCGACGGGATCGTAATAAGCATTTCTTCCCGCATTGTTTACAACACCGTTTACATCACCAAACTCTTTAACGATAGCGGCGTGCACTTCCTGCATCTGCGCAACAACGCCAACATTTCCTGGGATGAAAAAAGCGCGATGGCCTGCCGCTTTTAATTCGCTCTCATAGGCCTTGCCCTTTTCAATATTCAAATCGCAGAATGAAACTTTCGCACCAGCATCTGCTGCATCTTGCACAACCGCACGGCCAATTCCATCAGCGCCACCTGTGACAAAAATATGTTGGTCTTTTAGCTTCATTTTCTATCCTTACTTTGCTTTCGCATTTGCTATGGCTCTCTTAAATTCTGCTACCCGATTAGGAATTTCGGCAAGGCCGCCAGATAAGAGTGGACTTCCCAATCCGAAACCAGATACTCCGGCGAGAACCCACTCTTCAATTGTGTCGATTGATATTCCACCTGTTGCCATCCAAGTATTTCCAGGAAAGGGATCGCGAACTGATTTCAAATAATTTGGACCAAGTGATGAGGCTGGAAAGAATTTCAACATATCTGCGCCGAAGCGAAGCGCATCCGCAACCTCGGTTGGCGATGCAACACCAGGGATTGAAATTAGGCCGGCTTGCTTTGTCGCTTCGATGACTTCTTGGGAAACATGTGGCGAAATAACAAACTTAGCTCCGGCATCTTTGCCTGATAAAACATGGGAGCGAGTCATTGCAGTACCAAGCCCGACGTGAACGTGTTTGTTAGATGTATCGGATGAGAACTCTTCAATTAAATCAAATACTGCGGGCGTTGTGGTTGTAAATTCAATCACATCAACCCCGGCTGCGATTAGTGCGCTTGCGGCAGAACGTGCTTCATCTGCAGTCTTGGTACGGATGATTGCGACAAGTCCCGAATCAAATGAAACGTCACTGTTGTTGCTAGCCATTTACTTCTCCACTCATTAATACACCGCTCTTACCTGTAATCATAAGGGCCCAATCGCCTCTTGTTGCCGCAACAGCGGCACCACTTTTACTCCCTTGGGCAATTGCATCTTGAATTGAAAGTCCACCAATCAATCCGGAGATAGTTCCCGATATAAATGCATCCCCGGATCCAACTGGATCAACGAGTTTTACCTTTTGTGGTGTGAAGTTAAATCTTTTGCCATCATGCAAAATTCGCATCTCATCTGGACCCGCAGTCATAATCACGGTTTTAACTCCGAGTGCTGCAACAGTTGCTAGGTTGACTTCTGGATCCTTTGAACCAAAAATAATTTCATATTCATCAACTCCACCACTAACAACATCTATATCTCTGATGATTGCATTAAGTGCGGTGCTGGCCTCGATCTCGCTCCAAAGTTTCTTGCGGTAATTTAAATCAAAGCTAATTCCCACTTTATTTTTCCGCGCGATCTCGATTGCATGGATTACGGCATCTTTACTGGTCTGCGATATCGCAACGCTTATCCCAGTTACATGCAGCCACTTCGAATTTGCTAAGACCACTTCGTCTACATCGGCTGGTGAAAATGTGGAACCAGCGCTGCATCTGCGCAGGTAAGTGTTCACAAATGGTTGAGTGCCACCGTGATTTCGAACTAAAGCACCGGTGTAGTTTTCACAACGGATAAAGTGATCTGCCTTCAATCCGACTTCTAAGAATTTATCGCGAACTGCATCGCCAAGTTCATCTGGTCCAAGCTTTGTCTGGAAAAAGACATCCAATCCAAGTTGGTGCGCTGCTACTGCAACATTGGCTTCAGTTCCGGCCGCCGTCATCGAGTAATTTTTTGCTGTTACAACAGAATCGGAATCAACTGTCATAAACAGTGCCAAAGTTTCACCAAAGGTGTAGAGGTCGTAACTTTTAGCCATTAGTAGGTAGCCCGACCACCTGAAACATCGAAGGTGAAACCAGTTGTGAATGAACAGGCCTTAGATGCAGCGAAGGCGATAATTTCAGCAACTTCATTTGGTTCACCTAAGCGACCAACTGGAATTTTTGAAACCATATATGCCTGAACATCCGGTGCAACTGTTTCATTAATTGGCGTGCGAATTACCGCCGGCGCTACAGCATTAATTGTGATTCCAAATGTTGCGCACTCTTTTGCAACACCCTTAACAAAACCAATTACGCCCGCCTTTGAGGCGTTGTAGGCAGACATTCCTGGGTTACCTTCTTTACCTGCAATCGATGCTAAGTGAACGATGCGGCCATATTTATTTGCCTTCATTGATGGCATTAGCTCTTGAGTCAACCAAACCGTTCCGTACAAATTAATTTCAATTGTTTTTTGGAACGCTGCCCATTCAACTTCCTCGACTGGCTTGCCAGTTGGTCCAGAGATTCCAGCAGAATTTGCGAGCGCATGAATCTGACCGTGCTCAGCCAAGATTTCGGCGACAACGCTCTTTACTCCGGATTGTGATGAAACATCCAAAACTTTATAACTTGCCTTGCCACCGGCCGCGGTAATTTCTGCAACCGTTGCTTTCAATCCCGCCTCATTTAGATCCAGACAAACTACGGTGCCATCGCGCTCTGCGATTAACTCAGCGGCAGCCTTGCCGATACCGCTAGCGGCGCCGGTCACTAATACAACTTGCCCAGCAAAGTTCGTTAAGTTCGAAGCGGCCATCAGTTCTAAATCTCCATCTCATTATTTAAATTCTTCTCTAAACCGATAGTAGTCCACTAGCCCCATCGTTTATAGTGCCCGTATGAGTTATGACGTCAATCTTAAAGTTTGGGACGAGCGCCGATGTCAGGTCGGTGAAGGTCCAGTTGCCATCGGGTCAGATAACTCCGAAATTTTGTGGGTCGACATTATGGGCAAGTTAGTTCACAAGCGAAATTTGAAAACCGGAGCAACAAGTTCATATGAAACAGCAGAACATGTTGGCTTCGTTATCCCATGCGCTGATGGATCAGAAATATTGGGAACTGCAAATGGACCTGTTCGCAGAAAAGCAGATGGTTCTATAAGTAAATTACCAACGTTGGTTGATGCCGACGGATCAATTCCAAAGTTTCCACATCGCTGGAATGATGCAAAGGTCGCGCCAGATGGCCATTTGTTCTTAGGAAATATGCCATATGAATGGGCCGAGAATGTAAGTGCTTGTGGGCTCTTCCGCCTTGATAAAAGTGGAGCGAAGCTAACAAAAGTTTTAGATGGCGTCTGGTTAAGTAATGGCATTGCCTGGTCTAGTGATGGCAAAACCATGTTTTATATCGACACTCTCGCAAAATCGATCGACACTTTTGATTATGCGGATGGTGAAATTTCAAATCGCAAGGTTCGTTGGCGCATTACAGACGATTCACAAGGATTGCCTGATGGCATGTGTATCGATTCTGAAGATGGAATCTGGGTCGCCTTTTGGAGTGGATCATGCCTTCGTCGATTTGATAAAGATTTCAACATTACCGATGTGATTCAAATGCCAGTTCCGATGGTCACAAGCGCAGCATTTGTGGGACCAAATTTTGAACAAATGGTTATTACCTCTGCGCACGATGGTGTTGCCGCTGCTGGCGCTGATTGGGGCAAAACTTTTATCTGCACCCCTAAAGTTCCAGGCGTTGCTCCAACTCTATTTCCCAACTAATTAAATTATCCAAACTAGCTAATAAGAAGGAATGAAATGACCGAATCAAGTAATTGGCCATCAACTCGCGATCCCCAGGGTCCAATGAAGAAATCAATCTCTCTTCTTACCAAGCAGAATATTCAAAGCAGTGATGCCGATGGCCTGCCAGAATCCACCAAGCGCTTTGCTGATGGTTCTCGTTGGAAGATTGAAATCCCATCAGTTGAAGGCCCTGCTGCATTTAAAGTAGTACTGGAAGAAGCAAAGAAATATAAGTTGCCTGTCGCCCGTATTTCACAAGGCTCTGGAATCATGATGCAGACCGATGTTGAAGTTAAAGAGATGGTTGCAATTGGTAAGAGTGAGAATATTGAAGTCTGCTTATTTGTTGGACCACGTGCTTCATGGGATATCGGAAAGCAAGTTCTCTCATCCGCTGGTGGTGTAGCAAATCCAACTCTTCGTGGCGGCGATCAACTTCGCTTTGCAGTTGAAGATGTACTTCATGGCGCAGACCTTGGAATTCGTTCAGTTCTAGTTGGCGATATGGGACTACTAAAAGTTCTAGGCGATGCCAAGCGCAACGGTGATCTGCCAAGTGATTTCATTCTAAAAACTTCAGTTGCGATGCCTTGCAACAACCCAGCAACTGCAGCACTTATGGTTTCAATGGGCGCCTCAACTTTGAACCTCGCTACCGATCTCTCACTTCAACAAATTGCGGCAATCCGTGCACAAGTAGATGTTCCAGTTGATGTATATGTTGAAGGCCCAGATGATTTCGGTGGCCCAGTTCGACACTATGAAGTTGCAGATCTGGTTCGGGTTGCGGCGCCAATTTATTTGAAGTTCACAGTGCGAAATTCTCCAGGACTTTATCCATCTGGAACTCATATCCAAGGCGTAGTTGAATCAACTGCCCGTGAACGCGTTCGTCGCGCTTCTATCGGTTATTCAATGTTAACTCGCTATGGTTTTGAAAAATAAGTGATGCCGAACCTTCTAATCTTCGGGTCGACCGGAACCCTTGGTGGGGCAATCCTTGAAAAGTATCGCAGCGAAAAGTGGGATGTAACCTGCGCAGTTCGCAAGGTAGTTAACGATTGCGATATTCAACTGCCCCTTACTGCCGATGTGCTTGCGGGAAAAAAGTTTGATGCAGTTGTATTTGCTCAAGGCGCCAATGTAAATGGCTCTGCAATGCAGACTGGTACGAAAGAGCTAAATGAGCTATTTGAAGCGAATGTAACTGTTATCGCTGAGAGCATTTCTACACTTATGGGTGCGGACTCAATTAATGAAGCAGGCAAAGTAGTTATTTTGAGCTCGCTCTGGGAACAGTTCACGCGTCAAGAGAAATTTGCCTATTCAGTTACTAAGGCTGCTGTTGGTGGTTTAGTTCGCTCGCTCGCAGTTGATCTTGGCCGTCAGAAGAAGATTCTAGTTAATGGAATTCTTCCTGGAATCGTAAATAGCCCAATGGTTGCCCGAACACTTTCACCCGAACAAGTTGCAAATGTTTTGGGACAAACTCCTGGTGGCGAACTTGCTTCTCCAGTAGATGTTGCCAATAGCGTTTACATGTTTGGCTCAAATCTAAATACTGGCATTTCTGGCCAGAGCATCTTTGTTGATCGCGGATTTTCAATTGCCCGCACAATCTAGGTAACCAAAATGGAAAAAGAACTTCTTGATGAGACTACCGTTGTTGCATATCTGACTGGTCGCGGAATCATCAGTGGCCTGGCAGAAGTTGAAGAGCTAACTGGCGGTGTTTCAAATGTCGTTCTTGGAGTTAAGTCCGGCGAGAAAGATCTAGTTTTAAAGCAAGCACTTCCCCAATTAAAGGTTGCTGCGGTTTGGAAGGCAGATCAAAGGCGCGCAATAGTTGAAGCCAATGCTATGAAACTTCTGCATTCCATCACTCCAGAAAACGTTCCCGATTTGATTGATTTAGATCCTGAAGAATTCACTTTAACCATGGATCGTCTGCCACGTGAATGTACGGTTTGGAAAACAGATTTGCTCGAAGGTGTAATTAAACCAAACGTCGGTAAAGATTTAGGCCGCATCCTTGCAATCTGGCACAACTTCGGTGCGAGCTCCAAAGAGTCACTTGATGCATACATGGAGGATTCACTCTTTGATCAGTTACGCGTTACACCGTTCTACCGAGCTGTAGCCAAAGTAAATCCAACACTAGATGCCCGCATTCAAGAATTAATTGGCGAAATAACCACAATCAAAGTAACTCTGGTTCACGGTGACTTCTCCCCTAAGAACATAATGATTACTGGCACCGATAAGCCCATCGTCCTGGACTTTGAAGTAATGCATACCGGCAATCCAGTATTTGATCTTGGCTTTGTGAGTGCCCATCTGCTCTGTAAATATTTGCGTACTGAGAATTCAACCCAGCGCGAGCTACTTCGCGAAACTGCTATTTCATTCATCAATTCCTATGCCCAGACCTGCAATATTGACGTTGCTAAATCTCTTCCTCACCATGTTGCAGTGATAGCACTTGCCAGAGTTGAAGGAGTTTCACCGGTTAACTATCTAGATGAAGCGGCAAAGGCTAGAGTTCAAAGCGTGACCAAAGCTGCGTTAGCAAATCCCGCAATAACTTTCGAAGGTTTATTCGCATGAGCATCAAGAATTTAGTTGGCTATCAAGTTCTCGATTCCAGAGGCCGCCCAACAGTTGCAGTAACACTCACAACTTCAGATGGATCAATCCACACCGCAAGAGTTCCATCGGGTGCATCTACTGGCGCACATGAAGCAAAAGAGCTTCGCGATACCGAGACCAAGTTTGCTGAGAAGTTTTATGGTGGTAAATCAGTTTACCAAGCCGTTGAAAATATAAATAACATAATCGCACCGCGACTTAAAGGCCACCGACCAATTCCACTTGCAACCGATGGCATCTTGGTCGAACTCGATCACACTGCCGACCATCATCTTCTAGGAGCAAATGCCCTGCTTGCCGTTTCGCTTGCAGTTGCAAAGGCTGCTGCGCACACCGCCGGCCTATCACTTGCAAGATATTTCCAACCTGAAGGCAAATTACTTATTCCAATGCCGATGGTAAATATTCTTTCTGGTGGTGCTCATGCAAATCGCACAATGGATATTCAAGATGTCTTGGTTCTGCCAAATGGCGCGACATCATTTAGTGAAGCGCTCTCCTGGATTGTCGCAATTCGTGAACTTGCCGCAAGCAAAGGTGCCAAGTCTGGTGCCACTACGCATTTAATTGCTGATGAAGGTGGGCTTGGAATTGCATTTCCGACCATAGATAACGCCCTTGAATTTCTTACCAATTGCATCAGTGAAGTTGGGTTAGAGCCTGGCAAGCAAGTAAGCCTTGCTATCGATGTTGCCTCCACTCAATTCTTTGATGGCAATAACTATAAATTAACTGCGCTTAACAAAGAGTTTAGCCAAGAGGAATTCGTAGCCTTTATTTCTAAGATGGTTAAGGATCACCCAATTCTCTCTATCGAGGATCCATTTGCTGAAGATGATTGGGCCTCTTGGAAGCAATTTATGGCCACCGCCCCAAAGAATCTTCAACTCCTTGGTGATGATTTATTTACTACGAACTTGGGCCGACTCCAACGTGGAATCGATGAGAAAAGTGCAAATGCAATTCTTATCAAGGCCAATCAAAATGGTTTGGTTACATCGACCCAAAAAGTTCTAACTACCGCCCAAGCAAATAACTTTAAGACCGTTGTTTCTGCCCGAAGTGGTGAGACTGAAGATTCTTGGCTCGCAGATCTTGCAACAGGATGGCGCGCTTCCCAAATTAAAGTTGGTTCAACACATGGCGCAGAACGCACCGCAAAGTGGAATCGTTTACTTGAACTTGAAGCGACTGAGAACTGCGAGTTCGCAAAACCCTTTTAATTCATACTTAAGAGCTAATGTGAATGGCGAGGAATTCCACTTCCAGATGAGCCATTTAGGAAATCAAGATCTGCGCCAAGGTGTGCCTGTTGCACTGTCTCGTAATAAAGCTTCGACCAACCTCGCGTGTGCTTAGGGGCAGGTGCAACCCAAGCCGCTTTGCGCTTTGCCATCTCTTCTTCAGATACAAGTAAATTAATCGAACGATTTGGCACATTAAGTTCAATCATGTCGCCAGTTTTAACAAGTGCAAGTGGGCCACCGACTGCGGCTTCTGGGGATGTGTGAAGCAGAACAGTTCCATATGCTGTTCCTGACATTCGTGCATCAGAGATACGAACCATGTCAGTGATTCCTTGTTCTAGAAGTTTTCTTGGGATTGGCATGTTGCCAACTTCAGGGAAACCAGGGAAACCACGAGGACCTGCATGTTTCAAAACTAAAACTGTATCTTTTGTAACAGGAAGGCTCATATCTTCAGAGGCGATTAAATAATCTTCAATCTCTTCGAAGACAAGTGCGGCGCCAGTATGAACCATGAGTTCTGGGGTTGCCGCTGAAACTTTAAGTACACAACCATCTGGCGCAAGTGATCCCTTTAGAACGACGATTCCAGAACCAGCTTTTTGGAATGGTTTTGATAGGGGCGTGATGACATCTGCATTCCAAGATTCTGCCGTTGCAATATTTTCGCCTACAGTCTTGCCAGACACTGTGATCTGATCAGTGTGCAACATACTTTCGATTTCCTTCATTACTACAGGAAGTCCGCCGGCATCAAAGAACTCTTCCATCAAATATTTACCTGATGGCATTAGGTTCACAAGTACTGGAACTTCACGAGCAAGTGAATCAAAGTCATCTAACTCAAGCTTTACGCCGATACGTCCAGCAATCGCAAGTAAGTGAACAACGGCATTAGTTGAGCCACCGATTGCCGCATTAACTTTGATTGCATTCTCAAAGGCTTCGCGAGTTAAAATTTTGGAAAGTACTTGATCGTCATAAACCATTTGAACAATTCGACGGCCAGCTTCTTGTGATGTAGAGAAGCGACGAGCATCTACTGCAGGAATCGCAGCGCTGCCTGGAAGTTGGACTCCAAGTGCTTCAGTAACGCATGCCATTGTCGATGCAGTTCCCATGGTCATACAAGAACCATTAGAACGTGCAGAACATGATTCCATTGCGAAGAATTCTTCGATACTTAATTTACCTGCGCGAATTTGTTCAGAATATTTCCAAACCGCGGTTCCTGAACCTAAAGTTTCACCTTTGTAGCGACCATTTAACATTGGCCCACCGGTGATCATTAAAGTTGGAAGATCAACTGATGCGGCGCCCATCAACATTCCTGGTGGCGTCTTATCGCAACCAGCAAGTAGAACCACACCATCAAGTGGATTAGAACGAATTAACTCTTCAGTCTCCATTGCAAGCAGGTTGCGCCACAACATTGTTGTTGGACGTTGAACTGGTTCCCCAAGTGACATTGTTGGAAACTCAAGTGGAAAACCACCGGCCTCCCAGACTCCACGCTTTACCGCTTCGGCTACGCGATCGAGGTGAGCATTGCAAGGATTTAGTTCAGACCAAGTTGTTGCGATTCCAATTACTGGCTTGTCGGAAAATACCTCAGAGCCGAATCCCATATTGCGGAAGCGCTCACGATAGATATATCCATGCTTGCCTTCGGCCTTGAACCAATTCTCGCTACGTCTCTTGAATACCTCTTCGCTCATGTGGGCAATCTACTCCTCGGACATCTTCTGAGTCCACCACAACAACTCCTACAAGTCGTTTCATCTCATATTTTGGCCATTTTGTTATATTTAATTAAGGGACTAAATTTCAATTACTCAAAACATCTCAACACATCTCAATAAAAAGGGGACGAAATGCGCATTGCACGCCTTGGAGAATTCAATAAAGAGAAACCTGCTGTAGTTATAAATGATAATGAAGCGGTATTTGTTGATGATGTGATTGCCGATTGGAATCGCGTCGAACTTGAAAATGGTGCGCTAGAAAAGGTGACAAAGCTCGATCTCTCATCTCGCCCTAAAGTAAAAATTTCTGATTATCGTCTCGGTTCCCCAGTTGCACGTCCTACAAAGGCAATCTGTATTGGATTGAACTACAGGCAACATGCGATTGAAACTGGCGCTACCCCACCAGTTGAACCAATTATTTTCATGAAGGCACCAGACACTGTTATTGGTGGTAACGATGATGTAATCATCCCGCCAAATTCAGTTAAGACAGATTACGAAGTTGAAATCTGTGTCGTTATTAAGAAGCGTGCGCTCTATCTGAAGTCACCAGAAGAAGCAGCTGATTACATTCTTGGCTACACAATTTCGCAAGATGTTTCCGAGCGCTACTGGCAAGTTGAACGTTCAGGTCAATGGGTAAAGGGAAAGTCATTCCCAACATTTAATCCAGTTGGTCCTTGGATCGTTACAACCGATGAATTAAAGAACCCACAGAATCTTCGTCTTTGGTGCACAGTTGATGGCGAGACCCGTCAAGATTCAAATACAAGTGACATGATCTTTGATATTAATTATTGCGTCTGGTACTTGTCACAAGTTATGGAACTTCATGCTGGCGACATTATTAACTCTGGAACACCACAAGGCGTTGGTATGGGATTCAAGCCAGAAAAGTACCTAAAGGGTGGCGAAGTTGTTAAGACTGGAATTGATGGAATTGGTTCAATAACGAACCACTTCAAAAATTATAAGGCTTGATAATTTTAGTAAGCCACGCCTGATGCAACCATTACGTTGCCCCATGCCAGGTAATCGCCGGTGCGAATAACTCCGACCGCGCCATAAGCAAGCTTCTTAAACTCGGCATGTGGCAGCGGAATACATTCAGCCTTTGTCATAATTGCTGAAAGTTCTTTAGCGCGGCCATCGGCGCTTGGTTGGATCTCACTTGCAAACCAGAATTGTTCAATTGGAAGTTCCAAAGTAAGCATCTTCAATACATCTACAACCTTCGGCAGATTAGCTCCCATCGAAAGATCGATACAAGGAACTCCAGCAGGAACCGGGAAACCAGCATCTGAAATAACTATGCGATCAAAGTGGCCGGTACGTGCAACCATTGCAGAGATATCGCGGTTAATAATTCCGGTGTATTTCATTTTGCTCCTTAGTTAGTTGTTCTCTGAGATAAATTTTAGAACTTCGCTTGGTGTCGGAGATGCCATCGCCGAACCTTTTTGAGTTACTTTCAAGGTTGCAGCATAAACGCCAAACCGAGTTGCGGTAAAGATGTCATCGCCCGCAGCAAGACGGGTCGCAAGATTTGCACACATGGTGTCTCCTGCTCCGATGGTGTCAATAGCAGTTACTTGTGGGGCAGAAATTGTTTCGGATCTTTCGCCATCAGTTACAAATGCGCCTTTGGGCCCAAGAGTTATCACAACGTATTTGCAACCAAGTGCCTTGGAAAGTGCCGCCGCTTGTTTTGCAACATCGCTTTCGATACCAGTAAGTGCTGCTGCTTCGCCCTCGTTTGGAACGACAAGATCAACTAAACCTTCCCAGCCAATTAGTGGAGCAACTGGTGCGGGAGTTAATACAACTGTGACGCCGCTTTCTTTTGCTAATTTAGCCGCAGCCAAATTGCCATCAGTTGGAAGTTCTAATTGAAGAAGCAAAATATCGGATTCGATAATAGTTTTTGCATGCCGTGAAATGTAATTAGCATCGCCTAAATCATTTGACTGCGGAATTATGATAATTGAGTTGTCGCCATCTGAAGTTTGCACCGAGATGTGACCGACTCCAGTACCGAGTTCAGCGCTTCGTTCAATGTCACCCGAATTAACACCCTCGTCACCGAAGGCTTTCATAAAATCATCGCCGAAGCCATCGCTCCCTAGATTGCCGAGCATCGCACTTTGTGCACCTGCACGACCTGCTGCAATTGCTTGATTAAATCCCTTGCCACCAAGTGCGATTGCAAAGCTGTCGCCGCGAAGAGTTTCACCACTCTTTGGTCGTCTTGGCGTGTAAGCCACAAGGTCCATCATAAAACTTCCAAAAATTGTAACGCGAGGTTGTTGAGACGTCACTTATTTGTTGCCTTGCCTAACGTTCCTCCTGGATGGCGTTTCCCAAAATCTGAAGCGGTAAATCCGCGATGCGCCATAAGCGCCGATGCGATTGCATCACCGGCGGCAATTGTTAGCGTTGTTGAAGTTGTTGGAGCCAAATTCAGTGGATCGGCTTCCTTTTCAAAAGCGATATTGATTGTTGCGTCACAGTTCTTAGCAAGGCTCGAGTTTGAATCTTTCGTGATGGCAATTGTTGGATTGCCCCAACCCTTAGCCATATTTGCAATTGCATTTACTTCGGCAGTTTCACCAGAGTTTGAAATTGCGATTAGAACATCACCTGGCATAAGTGCACCTGAATCACCGTGGAGCGCATCGGCTGAATGTAAGAAAAATGATGGAGTTCCGGTACTTGCAAGGGTTGCCGCAATTTTTGCGCCAACTAACCCTGATTTTCCAAGACCGGTAACAACTACGCGCCCTTTGCACTCAATAATGATTTCAAGTGCGGGTTTTAAATTTGATTCAAGTGATTGGGCGAAGGTATTTAGCGCGGCAATCTCAGTATTGATTGCAGTCGTAGCGGCGGCAAGCGCCTTAGTTAAATCAGCCATTTGTGATCCGGCTTATTCCTAGTGGATTTGCTTCCTGAAGAGCTGGTGGAAGAAGAGCATCGATAAAGTTCTGGAAAGCAACTGGACGTAAGAAGCGATAAACCGAATCTAGACCGACTGAAGTTGTGTGACTTGATGATGATGGGAATTGGCCACCATGTTGCATTGCTGCGGTAACAGCAACTGCGGTTGGGAAACCATTCATAATTACGCGGCCCGCTAGTTGGCTGAGTGCTTCAACTAATTTTGCAACATCTTCGCCCGCCGTTACATGCAAGCTTGCAGTTAACTGTCCTTCAAGTTTTCCGGCCACATCTTGAAACTTAGCAAAATCTGCACGAATAATTACTGTAGTTGGCCCGAAGTGCTCTTCAAGTAGCTCACTATTCTTGAAAGCATCAGCCCAATCGACGACGAAGACTGTAGGCGTTACACCAAAGCCACCATCGGTTGCCTTGCCAGCAAAGGTTTTTAGCGATGAACTCTTTGCAAGGCCAGAGATTGCGGCGCTAAAGCGATCAGCAATTCCCTTATTAAGTAGTGGCGCTACTGCAATTGTTGCTAGATAGCTTTCAATCTCAGCAATAAAGACATCACCTTCGGCACCAGTTGGAACAATAAGGATTCCGGGCTTGGTGCAGAACTGACCAGATCCAAGAGTTGCAGAATCAATTGCGGCTTTAGCCAGGTCCACTGCTTTTTCAGCGAGTGATTTAGGTGAGAAGAAAACTGGATTTAGCGAACCCATTTCGGCATATACCGGAATCGGAACTTCGCGCTTTGCGCTGATGTCCATCAGAATTTTTCCAACTTTTCCAGAACCAGTAAATCCAATTGCAGTGACATCGGGATGGCTTGCAATCCAATGTGTAATTTCGGGATTGATTCCTTCAACGAGTGCGAAGGTATCGCCTGATATTCCAACTTTTTTTAGCCCGGCAACAACTGCCTCACCCATAATTCGACATGTATTTGGATGTGATGGATGCGCTTTAACTACTACTGGACAACCTGCGGCAAGTGCTGAAGCGCTGTCGCCACCAATAACTGAGAATGCAAATGGAAAATTACTTGCTGCAAAAATTCCAACAACACCGAGTGCTTGGTTTGCCTTGCGAATATCGGGACGGGGCGCTGGAACCCACTCTGCATTTGGGCGATCAATTATCGCTTGATAGTGCGAACCGGATTCAACCAACTTTGCAAATTGCTCTAATTGAAAAACTGTTCGTGAAAGTTCGCCAGTTAAGCGACCATTTGGAAGAGCGGTCTCACTCATTCCAACTTCAATTAATTTTTCACGTCGCAATTCGATTTCTGCACCAATTGCACGAAGTGCTGCGGCTCGCTCGATAGGAGTTGTGGCTGCAAATGCGCTCTTTGTCGCAACAGCTTTTGAAATTAAACCTGAGACATCTGATACGGACATCTCAGTGATCTGATCACCAAAGCCCAATCCGGTAGTCGGGTTAACGGCTTGAAATGTGGAAGAAGTCATTGGTAAAGAGTAATGCCTCTCTAGATTTTCCGGCGCGCTGTTGTAAACCGTGGACGATCGGTTAAATCTTTATGTAGGGCGATTGTCTCAAAATTCTCCGCAAGTTCCTTGGCTATTAGTGGCCCCTGAAGCTCGTTATGTTCAATAGCAAATAATCCGCCTGGCTTCAATAATCTTGCTGCGGCTTCAATAAAAATCTTTGGGGCGACCATTCCATTGGCTGGGCCACCGAATAACGCTTCGACCGGTTCAAAATTTAACTCCTGCGGAATCTGTGCGCCATCGGGAAGGTAAGGAGGATTTGCAACAACAACATCGCACTTAATTCCTTCAAGTGCCGTTACTACATCGCTCTTTACAACACGAACGTTGACATCGTGCTTTGCAATATTTCGTTCCAGCCAGGTAATCGCTTCTTCCGATTTTTCTACCGCGATTACGTGAACAGTTTTTTTCCCCGCAGTTTCTGAAGCTATAGAGATAGCAATCGCGCCAGAACCAGAACCAAGATCAACCAGACTTACTGGGTCGGCAAAGGTATTTAATTGATGTAGAACTTCATCTACCAAACTTTCAGTTTCAGGTCTCGGAATCAATACACCTGGGCCAACTTCATATTCCAAATATCTAAATGGTGCGCTACCAATAATATATTGCGTTGGTTTCCCAGTTAACCGTTCAGCGATCGCTTGGTTATAAATCTCTTTAGTTTCGACTTCTTGTTCATCGGTTAATTCAATTACCCGCCCATGAAGTTCCATACGGTTAACACCAAGTGAGTGAGCCAATAGAAGTTCGGCCTCGACGGGTTCGATATTCTTTGTGGCAAGTTGGTCTTTACCCAACTTCAATAAATCTTTAACGATCACCTGATGCCAATTTCGCCGTCTTATCTGCTTCTAACAACGCTTCAATAACTGGATCAAGATCACCATTTAACACCGCATCTAAATTATTAGATTTGAAGTTAACTCGGTGATCACTAAGTCGATTCTCTGGGAAGTTATAGGTACGAATTCGTTCTGATCTATCAACTGTACGGACCTGGGATTTACGTGCCGCCATTGCCTCTGCATCAGCCTGCTCTTGTGCATGTGCCAGAAGTCTTGCGCGCAAGATTCGCATTGCAGAATCTTTATTCTGTAACTGTGATTTCTCGTTCTGGCATGAGACAACAACGCCAGTAGGAATGTGGGTTATTCGAACAGCAGAGTCCGTTGTATTAACTGATTGGCCGCCTGGACCTGATGAGCGAAATACATCGATACGCAAATCTTGTTGGCGGATTTCAATATCAACTTCATCTGCTTCAGCAAGGATTAGAACGCCGGCAGCAGATGTATGAATTCGACCTTGGGATTCAGTTTCTGGAACGCGTTGCACACGATGCACACCGCCTTCAAACTTTAGCTTTGCATATGGCGACTTACCTGGTTCGGCGACGCCTTTAGATTTAACTGCCATTGAAATCTCTTTATAGCCGCCCATTTCAGAATCAGCGTAATCAATAATTTCAGTCTTCCAGCCTTGGCGCTCGGCAAATCTCTGATACATACGTAGTAAATCTCCAGCAAATAGCGCGGATTCATCGCCACCAGCACCAGCCTTGATTTCTAAAATAACATCACGATCATCATTAGGGTCGCGCGGTAACAATAACTCTTCTAACGAAGTTTCGGTCTCTTGTAATCTTGCTTCTAGCGCAGGAATTTCTGAGGCGAAATCTGCATCATCTGCCGCCATCTCTCTGCCTGCAGCTAAATCTTCAGTTGCAGATTTCCAAGCGCGGTATCCCGCAATTACTGGACCAAGATGTGCGTAACGTTTTCCAAGTTGGCGAGCTTTACCTTGATCCGAGTGGATCGAAGGATCTGCCATTTCTCTTTCTAGAACATCGTATTCGGCTAAAAGTGCATGGACGGATGCGAAACGATCAGTCGGTGTAGCTGCTGCCATTTTTACTTCCTCCAAATTCCTTTTAGTAATGAACTCAAATAACTAATAAAATAAAAAAGACCGCCCGCTCTCACACGAAGTGAAAACGTTGCGGTCTCTTAAGAAAGCTAGTTAGTTGTTGATGCTCCGAAGCGCTTTTCGAACTTAGCTACGCGGCCACCAGTATCGAGAATACGTTGCTTGCCGGTGTAGAACGGGTGGCAAACTGAACAAACTTCGACGTAGATTGAACCTGATTCTTTTGTGCTGCGGGTTGTGAAAACTTCACCGCAACCGCAAGTAACTGTGGTCTCTAAATAATTTGGGTGAATCTCGTTCTTCATTTCTTATCTCCTAGGTTTTGACTGGATCGGCGATTAACCGTGAACCAGTACGAGGTTGAAGGATATCCCGATGGGGCCACTTTTCTGAAATTGCCTGAAATTCGGCCTTAGTTGCCGTTGGTTGAGGTGCCACCTTCAGAGGTTGTGGTCTTCTGGATCTGCATCAAGAACTCCACATTCGATTTAGTGCCCTTCATCTTTTCAAGAAGTAGTTCAAGCGCTTGTTGTGGTTCGAGTGCGTGCAGCACACGACGCAGGCGCCAAACAATATTTAACTCCTCAGTTCCCATAAGGATTTCTTCCTTACGAGTTCCAGATGCGACAACATCAACAGCTGGGAAGATGCGCTTATCTGCGAATTTACGGTTCAAGATAAGTTCCATATTTCCAGTTCCCTTGAACTCTTCAAAGATAACTTCATCCATCTTCGATCCAGTATCAATCAAGGCCGTTGCAAGAATAGTTAGTGAACCACCGTTTTCAACGTTACGTGCTGCTCCGAAGAATTTCTTAGGTGGATAAAGCGCTGCGGAATCCACACCACCGGACAGGATACGTCCTGATGCTGGAGCAGCGATGTTGTAGGCGCGGCCAAGTCGAGTGATTGAATCGAGAAGTACAACTACATCATGACCAAGTTCAACTAAACGCTTTGCACGCTCGATTGCAAGTTCAGCAACAGAAGTGTGATCATCCGCAGGGCGATCGAAAGTTGAAGCAATAACTTCACCCTTAATTGAACGCTGCATATCAGTAACTTCTTCTGGGCGCTCATCAACTAGAACAACCATTAAGTGACACTCTGGATTATTAGTTGTGATTGCATTCGCAATAGCTTGAAGAACCATGGTCTTTCCAGCCTTTGGCGGCGAAACAATAAGTCCGCGTTGGCCCTTACCAATGGGAGAAATTAGATCAATAACTCGGGTAGTTAAAATGTTTGGTTCTGTTTCTAAACGCAGACGTTCCTGCGGATATAGCGGAACTAACTTTGAAAATTCAACGCGCTCTTTTGAACTCTCGGGATCTGCGCCGTTAACAGTTTCTACTCGCACAAGTGCGTTGAACTTCTCTTTGCGCTCGCCCTCATGAGGTTGGCGAACGGAACCTGTAATGACATCGCCCTTACGAAGTCCGTAACGACGAACTTGCTGCAATGAAACATAAACATCATTTGGGCTCGCTAAATAGCCACCTGTACGAATGAATGCATAATTTTCGAGAATATCTAAGAGGCCACCGACTGGAAGCAGAATGTCATCTTCAGAGATAACGATTTCGCGCTCTTCACGATTTCCACGATCACGGAATCGGTTATTGCGGTCGCCCCGATCTCCGCGGTCACGGCGATTGTTGTGGCGATCATTGCGATCATTGCGATTGTTATTCCCGGCGCCGGTCCATTCCTTCTTATTTACATCAGCATCAGATGCATCATTTGGGTTAGAACCTTGGTTCTCGCCATCATCTGCTTCGTTCTGATTATTGCTACTGCTGTTGTTATTTGAATTATTATTTGAATTCTTATTTCCGCCTTTACGACGGGCATCGCGTTCTGCGCGACGTGCCTCGCGTTCTGCCTTTGCAGCATCACGATTTGCTGCTTGCAGATCACCAATTGCCTGAACCAAGTCAGGTTTCTTCATTGATGTGGCATCTTCGATGCCTAGTTGGCCCGCAACTTTCTTAAGCTCAGGAAGGAGCATTGCTGAAAGTTCGCCAGATTCTTTTGCGCTAGCTTTTGTAGTTGCCATATATTTTTTATTTTTTCATTTCTATGTTTGCGCTAAACGAAAGAGTTTTAATTTAGCGAATTTGTTGAATATTTGGATTACCCAGATTTACCTACCGACGATTTCTCGGCTACCAGATAAGGGAAAACTTAGCATATGCCACCGCTCTTGGGCAAAAAATCTGGCTACTCGGCTCCGTGGGTTGAAATGCCCAATTTTTGAGCGGTAAATGAGCCAGCTCCAACCTTAATAACTGCTTCTACCTCAAGGTCATCGAGAGTATGAAGCACGAGAACAGATGGTCCTGCTCCAGAGATCATTGCGGGAACGCCAGCGGCGCGAAGTTTAGTTACAAGTGCCATTGATTTTGGCATCGCTTCAGCTCGGTAATTTTGGTGCAACAAATCTTCAGTTGCTTCAAGCAATAAATCTGGACGGAATTCAATCGCATGAACCAATAACGCTGCTCTTGAGGCATTTAGTACTGCATCTTGATGTGGGATTGTCGCTGGTAATAATTTACGGGCTTTTGCCGTTGCAAGATGGCTTTCTGGAATAAATAGTAGAGCCTTAATCTTTGGATTAACTTTGATGCTAACTCCACGGCCCACGTTATTTTCAGTCCAGGCAATTGTTGCACATCCCAATACGGCTGCAGCAATGTTATCTGGATGTCCTTCAAGTTCTGTTCCTAGTGCAATCATTTGATCAGTTGTCATCAATTGATCGCCGCCAAGAACCAATGCGCGAGCAAGTGCCAAACCGCCAACAATTGCTGCAGCCGAAGATCCAAGTCCACGACCATGAGGAATTACATTTAATTGACGCAACGCGATTCCCTTTGGCTTCTGCCCCATATGTTCGAAGCCGTGCAACATCGCCTTAATAACTAAATTGTTCTTATCTTTCTTAACATCCGCGCTACCTTCACCCGATACATCAACATCGAATGTTGCATCATCTAAAACTTGTGCGGCGTACCGATCACGAAGATCGAGCGCCAGAGCAAGGGTGTCAAAGCCAGGCCCAAGATTTGCACTTGTCGCCGGCACACTTACTTGCGCCAAAGTGGCTTTAAAAGTTAGACGGCTCTTCGCTGATGACATCATGCAAGTCCAATCGCTTCTGCTGCTCGCTTAACATCAACTGGGATAACAGTTGGGGCTTCGGCATGATCTAAAATCCAGCCAACATCTTTCAAGCCATTGCCTGTAACAGTAATAACAATTCGCTTATTTTTAGGTAACTTTCCTTGGCTCTGTTTCTTGATTAGCCCGGCAATTCCCGCAGCGCTAGAAGGTTCAACAAAAATTCCTTCTTTAGCAGCGACTAATCGGTATGCAGCAAGAATCTCTTCATCAGTTACTGAATCAATCAATCCACCGGATGAATCACGCGCTTCAACAGCTTGTTGCCACGATGCTGGATTTCCAATCCGAATTGCAGTTGCAATTGTGTCTGGATTCTTAACTACCTCACCGAGAACAATTGGCGCCGCGCCTGCTGCCTGAAAGCCCCACATCTGTGGCAGCTGTTTCGCGATTCCATCTTTGAAATACTCGTTGTAGCCCATCCAATATGCAGTGATATTTCCAGCATTTCCAACTGGAAGCACATGCAGATCAGGAGCATCTCCCAACATATCTACGACTTCAAAACTTGCAGTCTTCTGACCATCAATGCGATATGGATTTACTGAATTAACAAGTGCGACAGGGTATTTCTCAGATAGTTCGCGTGCCAGATTCAAACAATCATCGAAGTTGCCATCAACTTGAAGAAGTGTCGCTCCGTGCGCAATTGCTTGGGCAAGTTTTCCCATTGCAATCTTGCCTTCGGGAACTAAAACAACGGGGCGCATTCCTGCCTTAGTTGCATAAGCGGCAGCACTGGCTGAGGTATTTCCGGTTGATGCACAGATAACCGCTTTTGCTCCATCTTCTGCCGCTTTCGAAATAGCCATTGTCATTCCGCGATCCTTGAAAGATCCTGTTGGATTTACACCTTCGACTTTCAACCAGACATCGTTATCTAACATTGCAGATAGAACACAAGCCGATACAAGTGGAGTCCCACCTTCAAGAAGTGAAACTACGGGAGTCTTAGAAGAGACCGGTAAGCGATGGCGATATTCTTCAATCACACCACGCCATTGATGTGCGCCTTTTTTCTTAAAAATGCTCATGCGCCCATTCCCTCAACTCGAATAACACTCGCAATATCTTTCACTGCGCCAAGGCTCTGCAATTCAGCAACTGTTGCAGCAAGTGCCGAATCAGTGGCTTTATGTGTCATAACAATTAACTCTGCGGCATCATTACGGCCAGTCTGACGAACTGTTTGAATTGAAACCTCATGTTTTGCGAAAGTTTGCGCGACAGCCGCAAGTACACCTGGGAGATCAGCAACCTCTAAGCGAATTAAATAGCGAGTTTTAGTTGATCCCATCGGGGCAATATCTAGATCTGCGTAATCACTTTCACGTGGACCGAGACCGCCACTTACGCGATGTCTAGCAACTGCTACTAAGTCTCCGAGGATTGCTGATGCAGTTGGTGCGCCACCTGCGCCACGACCATAGAACATCATTGCTCCAGCAGATTCAGATTCAACAAAAACTGCATTGAAGGCTTCTCGAACAGCGGCTAGTGGATGGCTACGAGAAATCAGAGTTGGATGAACGCGGACACTTATTTTTCCATCACTAGTTAATTCAGCGATTGCTAATAATTTAACTACTAAATTTAACGACTTTGCAACCGCGACATCAGTGTCAGTAATGTTTGTGATTCCCTCGCGAAATACATCAGCATCTGTCACGCGAGAGTGAAAAGCGAGGCCAGCCAAGATTGCCGCCTTTGCTGCAGCATCAAATCCTTCAACATCAGCAGTTGGATCCGCTTCAGCAAAACCTAGGGCTTGTGCTTCCGCAAGTGCATCGGCAAATGCCGCGCCTGATTCATCCATTTTGGTCAGAATAAAGTTAGTTGTTCCATTAACAATTCCCATTACTCGTTGCACATGATCGCCAACAAGTGATTCGCGAAGTGGGCGCAAAATTGGAATTGCGCCAGCAACCGAGGCCTCGTAATAAAGATCTACACCGCTCTTATCTGCGGCAGTAAAAAGTTCACCGCCATGTTTTGCAAGCAGCGCTTTATTCGCTGTTACAACTGACTTACCGTTTTTAAGCGCTTCTAGGATTAGCGATTTGGCAGGTTCAATGCCGCCAATAACTTCGATGATTAAATCAATATTTGTATCTTTAACAATTGATTCAAGATCAGTTGTCAGCAACTCTTTGGCAATGCTTGGCCTTGTTAAATTACGAACTCCGATTTTCACAAGCTCTAATTTGGCACCGGATCGTGCAGTCAGGTCAGATTGGTTTGCAACTATTAAGCGTGCGACTTCGCTGCCAACAACGCCGCAGCCGAGCATGCCGACACGAAGAGTTTTCTGCGAATTCATTAGGCTATTCTCTCCTATTTTTTGCTCAAGCCGAACGCTATTTAAGTCAACTTTCCTAATTAATAGTTCGTGGCGCCTCGACTACATCAAGAGCCAACAAATCAGCCTCAATTTCACGGCGCAAAATTACACGGGCACTCCCATTTGCAACAGCAATAACAGCTGGCTTCAACATATGGTTGTAATTGCTAGCCATACTTCGGCCGTATGCCCCGGTTGCCGGAATAGCGATTAAATCCCCAGGAGCTATATCCGCAGGTAGTCCAATCTCCCGAATAATTATGTCGCCCGATTCACAATGCTTTCCTACAAGCCTGGAATCCACTGGCGCAATTGTTGATGTGCGATTGGCAAGAATGGCGGAATATTCTGCGCCATAAAGTGCGGGCCTTACGTTATCGCTCATGCCACCATCAACGGCGATATATCGACGGGTCTTTCCACCATCAAGCACTACATCTTTAGTTGTACCAACTTCATAAAGTGTTGTGGTTGTTGGACCAGAAATAGCACGGCCGGGTTCAATTGAAATCATTGGAACGTTTATCGAATGTTTTGCGCATTGGCTCTTAACTAAATCCGCAAGTGCAGACATCGCCTCATCTGGATCGAAAGTTATCTCACCGTCAACATAGGCGATTCCATATCCACCGCCAACATCTAGTTCGGAAAGTTCACGTTTAAATTGGTCGCGAAACTTAGCGGCAAGTTCAATTAAGCGCGACGTTGCGAGAATGAATCCCTCGTTTTCGAAGATTTGCGAACCAATATGGCAGTGCAAGCCTTCGAGTGAGAGGTTGGCCGCGGCTTCGACTTCGGAAATCGCTTTCCAAGCAGAGCCACTGGCGATTGAGAATCCAAATTTCACATCTTCATGTGCCGTTGAGATTGCTTCATGAGTATGAGCTTCTACTCCCGGAGTAATTCGCAGAAGGACTTTCTGAACCTTGCCAGAAGCTTTTGCTAAGCGATTAACTCGTTCAATTTCCTGCATTGAATCAATGACTATCTTTGCAACACCAACGCTTATCGCCTTTGCAATCTCAGCCTCTGATTTATTATTACCGTGAACTTCAATGCGATCTGCTGGAAATTTAGCAGCCAACGCAACTGCTAGTTCACCGCCAGTACAAACATCTATTCCAATCCCAGCATCGCTAATCCACTTTGCAACTTCGACTGAGAGAAAAGATTTAGAGGCGTAATAAACTTGTCCAGCACTTGACCCGAAATTCTTATCGAGTGCGTTCTTCCAACCATTTATACGAGATTTAAAATCACCCTCATCAATTACAAAGAGTGGAGTCCCAAATTCTTTAGCAAGCGAAGTTGATTTGCAGCCACCAATAACTAACTCCCCTGCCACCACTGCAGAATTAATTGAAAAGACATCAGATAAGAAGTTCATCACTTACATCTTTTCTGGTGCGCTAACACCGAGTAGTTCAAGGCCATTTGCAATCACCTGTGCGGTTGCAGAACATAAGGTAGCGCGGGCGCTATGAAGCTCGCTTGGAGTTTCATCTCCCAACGGCAGTACCCGACAGTCAGAGTAGAAGCGATGGTAAACACCGGCAAGTTCTTCAACATATCTCGCAACACGATGTGGTTCGCGAAGTTCGGCTGCACCAGCAACGGTTCTTGGAAACTCACCAAGAGCGCCAATAAGTTCACGTTCACGTTCGTGCACGAGCAACTCTGGATGAATTAAGTCAGCGCCATATTTAATCCCGATATCTGCGGCATTTCGAAGAACGCCACATATTCGAGCGTGCGCATATTGCACGTAATAAACCGGATTCTCATTTGTTCTGCTGCGAAGTATGTCAACATCCATAACCATTGGCGTATCTACTGGATATCGAATCAAGGTATATCTAGCAGCATCGACACCAACTTTTTCAACAAGTTCTTCAAGTGTAATTATTGTGCCGGCGCGCTTAGAGAGTTTTACCTCTTCTCCACCCTCCATAATTTTCACCATCTGACCAATTAATACATCAACGTTGTATTCGGGATCATCGCCATTACATGCGGCAAGCGCTTTCAATCGGCCGGTATATCCATGGTGATCCGCACCCAACATATAGATACAAACATCAAACCCGCGTTCGCGCTTAGAGATGTAATAAGCCGAATCTGATGCGAAGTAAGCCATTGAGCCATCGGATTTAACCATTACGCGATCTTTGTCATCGCCGAAATCTGTTGTGCGCAACCAAATTGCACCATCAAGTTCAAAGACATGGCCCTTGGCTTTTAAGACTTCTTGGCAATGGGCAAAGAAATTATTGTCGTACAAACTCTTCTCTGAAAACCATACTTCGAAGTGGGTTCCAAATCTTTCTAATACTCCTTGTTGCTGGGCAAGTTGAAGTCGATAACCTAAATCACGGAAGGCAAAAGTTTGTTCTTCACCGGTCAACTTTAAAATATCCGGATTTATCGAAACTATCTCAACCGCTAAGTCATCAATATATGCGCCGTGATAACCATCTTCTGGTCGGGGTTGACCAAGTGCCGCGGCTTGAAGTGATGCTCCGAATTTATCCATCTGAACGCCACGATCATTTATATAAAACTCGCGAGTTACTTTTGCGCCTGCAGCCGACAAGACGCGACCGAGTGCATCTCCCACAGCAGCCCATCTAGTGTGCCCAAGATGTAGTGGACCCGTTGGGTTTGCACTAATAAATTCGAGATTAATTGCAGTGCCACTTAATTTATTTCCATGCCCGAAAGTTTTACCGGCCGAAAGAATATTTGCGATTACGCCACCTTGGCTACTCTTCGCCAGAGTTATATTTACAAATCCAGGACCAGCAATTTCAACTGTAGCAATATCATCGCGCACCTTCAAACCGGCTTCGATAATTTCCGCAATTTTGCGCGGTGCTAAGCCAGATGCTTTAGCTAAGGCAAGTGCAATTGAGGTTGCATAATCCCCATGGTCGCGATTTTTAGGGCGATCCAAGGTGAGTGAAGTTGGTATTTCGCAATTTAATTGTGAGCTCGCATCACGTAGAACTTGGAGAATTGCCGCGCTTATTTCATCCTGAATGCTCAGGTTGCTTTGCGCGGCGCTCATCTAGCGAAGTTTACAGGTTTAAGTGAGTTTAAAGGCCCATCAAGTGTTCGATAGCTAATTGGTCGATGGTCTCGTATTGATATCCACGAGCAGCCAAACCATCAACATCAACGTTGACTGAAGTTAAATCCTTCCAACTTTCGCCCTTGGCAAGTGTTGGAACTTCGAGTTCATTGATTCGTGATTCTTCCATCGCCGCTTTAACGCGGGGATCTGCGCGAAATGCCAAAGCGCGTTCTTTAAGTGCAAGGTAGGTGCGCATATTCGAAGTTGCAGAAACCCAGACGCCACGATCATCTTCAGTACGACCTGGCTTGTAATCAAAGTGCTTTGGCCCTGCATATTTGTAGCGCTCTAGAAGATCTACCAAGAAGAAGGCTGATTTTAAATCACCATGTCCAAATACCAAGTCTTGATCGAACTTTGGACCGTGCTGACCATTTAAATCAATATGGAATAACTTCTTATGGAATAAGGCTTGTGCAATTCCATGAACAAAGTTGAGGTTTGCCATTTGTTCGTGGCCAACTTCTGGGTTAACGCCAACCATCTCTGGATGTTCAAGAGAATTAATAAATGCAAGTGCATGTCCAATAGTTGGCAAGAAGATATCACCACGTGGTTCATTGGGCTTTGGTTCGATTGCAAACTTAATGTTGTAACCCTTGTCGATTACATATTGGCCAAGAATATTAAAACCTTCTCGGTAACGCTCGAGCGCTACATAGCCATCTTTTGCTGCATCAGATTCGGCGCCTTCGCGACCTCCCCAACAAACATAAATTTCAGCACCGAGTTCTGCTGCTAAATCAATATTGCGCATTACCTTTGAAATTGCGAAGCGACGAATATCGCGTTCGTTAGCAGTCAGCGCACCATCTTTAAATATCGGGTGAGTAAATAGATTTGTTGTTGCCATCGGAACTTTCATTCCGGTTTCTGCAAGTGCTTTTTTAAAGCGCGCAATGTGTGCGTTGCGATCAGAATCATTTGAACCAAATGGAATTAAATCATCATCATGAAATGTCACACCGTAAGCACCGCGTTGCGCTAACTCTGTAACGCTTCTAACTGGATCTAATGGCGCACGAGTTGCATCACCGAATGGATCACGCGCTTGCCAACCGACAGTCCATAGACCAAATGTGAACTTATCTGCTGGGGTTGGTGTTAATGACATTTCGGCTCCTAATTAATTGAATGAGGCTGTTCTTACCTGCCCTAATTTAATCTCAGTTTGGTGGTTTTGCCTAAGTTACCTTAATCTTCTCTCATCTCTCCAGCGGGAGTGGTGAAATGGCAGACACGCAAGTCTTAGGAACTTGTGTCTTCGGACGTGCGGGTTCAAGTCCCGCCTCCCGCACCAGTATTTATTTATATCTGTTAAAGCGCCGCGATGACTGTCCTTAATTGATTCGCATGGGACTTACTATGGCCAGCAGAAATTGAAACCATATGAGCAAGAGTTATAACTCCACGCTCGGCATGAACTGAGGCTCGTAGCCAGTCACTTTCGGGAACTATCGTAAGAATATTCTTAACCGCTTGAAAAATTCCTTCGATAGCAGCAAGCGATGCTAATGGATCGCGCTTTGCATAATTAATTCGATCTGGATAAATCTCCTCATTAAAAGGAGATATCTCAGGGTTATCTTCAGCTAAATTATTTAAATACCTAGTTGCGAAATGTAAATCACCATCACACATATGATGCAGAATAAATGCTGCTGACCATTCACCAGCAATCGGTGTTTTGGCTAAATCAGCTTCCCCGATAGCTCTCGCGGTTGAAATGAAATCCTCGCCATTACTGATGAACTTGGCCAAGATTTCGCGTGAATTCTTTATTGAATCGCTCATTGCGCAATTCTAAGCGCACGGCTGGTGTTTGGGAATGGGAAATCACTTATGGCACTCACCCCATACCCTGTTATAGGCTAATCACCTTACGAAATTGCTTAAGGGACATGAGGAGTCAAAATGGCTGAGAAGAAATTCCGTTCATGGGTCGGCTTTAAAGAAGAAGCTGTTGCGGCCCCAACTGAGAATGCAGTTGAACGAATTCGCCAATTAGAAACTCAACTAGCCGATCTACGCTCACGGCGAGATATCACAAGCTTGAGTAAAGAAGAGTTTGAAATTCTTGCTGGTGAAACAGCGATGAGTTTAATTAAGACTGCACAACAACGTGAATCACGCGCCCTTGCATCTGCTGAGCAGACTGTTGCTGAAGCAGCAAGAATTACCAAAGAACGTTTAGATTCATCAGAATCAAAAGCCAAATCAATATTGGCCGGAGCCGAATCTCGAGGTCGTAAATATCTAGAAGCTGCAGAGTCTGATGCTTTGGAGCTACGCGATAAAGCTGTGCGACAAGCTGAACATCTTCTAACTGAAAGTAAGCGTGAAGCAAATTCACTTGGGACTGCAGCAAAACGTGAAGCTGAAAAAATAATTAGTGAAGCTACTGGTGAAATTAGTGAATTTAGATCATGGCTAACGAGCGCAATCTCTGAATCAGAACGGTTATATCGCCTACAAACTCAATCTCTGTCGGCCGCTGAACATGCGATTGGCGAAACTCGCGCCCGTTTAAAGCAAGCCTTTGAACGATTAGCTTCACTACAAGGTGACATCGATGCCAATATTGATGAGAATAATCGCCCCGTTGAGAAGTCATTTGTTCGTCAAGGTTCTAAGGCCACTAGCGTTACGCAAACAGTTCCAGTGGTGAACATAGTTAAGAAAGCCGTAAAGAAAGCCGTTAAGAAGCCAGTAAAAAAAGCGGCAAAGAAGAGCACAACCAAAAAACGTAAGTAACTACTTTGCAGCGGGCATCTTTTTCTAATTTTTCTACAACACATATTCCATCAATCGATGGCTTGCGCGCCGTTGCTGTCACTGCGGTAGTTCTTTATCACTTAGGTATTGATTGGATTCCTGGCGGGTTTCTAGGCGTAGATCTATTTTTTGTTATCTCTGGGTATGTAATAACAAGGTTAATTTTGGATTCAATCGAGAGCGCTAATGGTCTTGATATTAAAGAATTCTATGCGGCGCGGATCCGTAGATTGCTTCCAGGGTTGCTGGTCCTATTAATAGTTACTTCGCTCGCAATGGCGCTTTTTGCTCCGGATTCTGTTCGTAGATTTATAAGCGATGTCCCCTTTGTGCTTTCTGGTACAAATAATTGGCACCTAGTTGCGCTACATCAGGATTATTTCCAAGCGATTGGTCGACCACCTCTACTTCAACATACCTGGTCTTTGGCAGTTGAATTCCAATTTTATTTAATCTGGCCCATTCTTCTACTCTTTATCTGGCGCAGATTTGGAAAACAGGTAGTTCGAAGAGCTGCGCTTTTGATTGCAACGTTCTCTGGTACCGCGCTATTTCTCTTCTCGCTGCAAGCCGATAACGCAACAGCTGGCCGAATCAGCCATATCTATTTCGGTACTGATACTCACAGCCTTGGCTTGTTTTTGGGTTCGGCACTCGCAGTTAGTTGGATTCCGAGAAACTTAACACCAAATATTTCACAAAGGGCCCAAGACTTTATTGATGGAATTGGCGTCGTTGGGTTTGTTGGCTTGCTCTGCATCTTCTTATTTATTGATGAAACAAATGCGACGTTATATCAAATTGCATTTCCACTAGCCGGCTTATTTGGTTGTGCAACCCTTATTTCTATCGTTCATCCAGCATCGCGTTTCTCGCCGATATTAAGCGCAAGATTCCTGCTCTGGATTGGCCAGAGATCATATGGAATTTATCTGTGGCACTGGGTTGTATTTCAAGTTACAAGACCAGGTGCCGATTTAACTGGTTCGCTATTTGCACTAAATGTTGCAAGAGTTCTACTCGTATTCATACTCGCAGACATCTCACTTCGGGCAATAGAGATTCCAATCCGAAGAGGTTTAGTTCAAAATTGGTTTAGAGGAATTAAATACCGCACAAAAGTTATGCAAAAGCGTCAACGAATTTTCATCGCTGCAATATCCGCTTTCACCATGCTATTGACTGGGAGCTCAATTGCTGTGGCTTGGCAGCGGGATCAATCAATTGTCGTTGAGGTTAAGCCCGAACTCGAATTGCCACAGACCGTCATTTCTGAAAATAGTACTGGTCTATGGGTTACGGGAGATTCAGTAATTTTAGGCATCCGTAATAAGTTGGCTTTATCTAAAGATATTGCGCTAATAAATGCGCGAGTTGGCCGTCAGATTCAGGAGTTAATTACGGCGGTTGAAGAGGATAAATCAAAGGTGGCATCCTCGGCTGTTGTATTAAATGTTGGTAACAACAATTCGGTATCTCGCGAGGATATGGTCAAATTAATGGAGCTACTGAAGGATCAACCAAAAATCATTGTGGTTAATACTTCAGTACCAAGAACTTGGCGAGATGGTAATAATAAGATTATTAGTGAAGTTGTTTCTAAGTATTCCAATGCAACGCTTGTTGATTGGGCCCAGATAGCAGAAAACCACCCGGAGTTTTTCGCTCCGGATGGTGTCCACTTAATTGAAGCTGGTAGTGATGTTTACGTTGCATCTATTCTTGATGCGTTAAACGTAAATTAAATCTTTAAGCGTATTGGCCTGGAAGTCCGAAAACTTTTCCGCCAACTACAGTTCCATCTTCAAGAACAGTTGAAACTCTAAATGAGCACCAACCTGCTGTATCTCCCTTTGTAATGTCCAAGGAGAATTGAGTTGCTGGGACTGTTGAAATTAATTTCCAGCTTCCACCATTTGATCGGATTTCAACGTTGTAGTTTGCGGCTGTTGTTCCATCCGCTGGAGCCTTCCAAAAGATTGTTGCGCCTGTTGCTGTGTATTGCGCAACGATTCCTACTGGTTCGCTTCCGCCACCATCAACAACTGTTGCAGCTTCAGACGCTTCGGCAGATGCCTCAGTAGTTGGTTCTGCAGACTCTTCAGCCATACTTCCTTGAGATGCTTCGGCTGAAGTAGTTGCTTCAGGTGCAGCGCTCTCGGTTGTTGTTGAACCATTGCGTGAAACAACTAAAAGTGCAATTAATACCACTGCAATTACGACAGCAGTTACCACGCGCTTTGAGGAAGAGCTATTTGTTGTAACTGAAGCTGGAACGCTTGCACCAGGAGTTCTTGCTGGGCGATTCGTCACAGAAGAGCTCTGAAAGTTAGAACGAATTGTTGAGGCTGGAACTGTTGGGACTACAAATGTAGAAGAAGAGCGCTTCGCAGATTTCTTCGACGATTTCTTAACAGCCCTCTTCGCTGTCTTCTTAACAGCCCTCTTCGCTGTCTTCTTAACAGCAGATTTCTTAACAACGCGCTTAACAACGCGCTTTGCAGCTGACTTCTTTGCTGACTTCTTTGCAGAAGTTTTCTTTGCTGTCTTCTTTGCGGTTTTCTTAACTGCCACGGTAGTACTCCTTGGTTTGTGATTGAAAGTTAGATTGAAAACTCAATAGCGAAAGGATACCTCAGGGCTCTGCAAAACCAAGAAAAGCTAGAGTAAAACGCCTATTCGTGGTGCCATGGCTCTAAGTGCAATTCCACGATGACTGATCTTGTCTTTCTCGCCGTGCGCGAATTCACCCAAAGTTAACTCTTGGCCCGCAGGTTGAAATATTGGGTCATAGCCAAAACCAGCGGAACCACGTGGGGCGAGGGTGATAATTCCCTCAAGTTTTCCACGTTCTATCACCTCGCTATCTGCAGATCGATGAGTTGATGGGAAAACCAATGCAACCTCACAAACGAAATGAGCGCTTCGTGCTTGATCTAAAACGCCATCCAATTGCAATAAAACTCGTTGAATGTTTGCCAAATCATCACCGTGAACACCTGACCATCTCGCAGAATAAATTCCGGGATCACCATTTAAGAAATCAATACACAGTCCACTGTCATCAGCAAGGGCTGGAAGCCCAGTGAAGTCACAAACACCGCGAGCCTTTAAAAGTGCATTCTCGGTAAATGATTCTCCAGTTTCGGCAATATCTGGCATATCAGGAAAATCTTTAAGCCCAAGGACTTCAATATCTTCTGCAAACTCTGCAAGCAACCTTTCAAACTCGGCAATCTTGCCTTTGTTCTGCGTCGCTAAAACAATTTGGCGCACTATTTAATTCATTCTTATACGAGAGCGCTCTGTTGTAACTTAGAAAGTTGATTACAACCAGAAACACCAAGGTCAAGTAGGTTGTTTAGCAAGGCACGATCAAATGGTTTTCCCTCGGCAGTTCCCTGAACTTCAACGAAGTTTCCATCTGCGGTGCAGACAATATTCATATCGGTATCAGCTGTTACATCTTCCTCGTAACAGAGGTCTAGCATCGGTACGCCACCGATAATTCCTACACTTACTGCAGATACGCCTTGAATAATTGGATTGCGGGAAGCAGGAATATGACCCTTCCCTTTTGCCCAAGTGATTGCATCTTGCAGTGCGACATATGCACCTGTAATTGCTGCAGTTCTAGTGCCACCATCAGCTTGCAGAACATCACAGTCGATCACAATTGTATTTTCACCGAGCGCTGCAGTATCAACAACTGCGCGAAGTGAGCGACCAACAAGACGGGAAATCTCTTGAGTTCGTCCGCCTAATTTTCCTTTAACGCTTTCGCGATCTGATCTAGTGTGTGTAGCGCGTGGCAACATCGCATACTCACTCGTCACCCAACCACCACCCTTACCGACTAACCAACGTGGAACGCCTGGGGTAAATGAGGCAACACAGAGAACGCGAGTGTTTCCGAATTCAACCAGAACGGATCCTTCGGCATTGTTTAACCAATTGCGAGTAAATTTAATTTGACGCAAATCTCCAGGATTTCTACCGTCAATTCTCGAACCGCTCTGCAAGTTTTCAGCTGACATTTAAATCCTCGATTCGACTTTTGTTACTTCTGGACCAAGAAAGCGTCTGGCAAGTTTGCTAAACATTTCACTCTCCCCAGTTGATACAAATTTATGTGTTGGTATTCCAGATGTATTTAACATATCACTTTCAACTAGGACTCGATAAAGATCTTTTGCAGTCTCCTCGGCACTTGAAACGAGAGTTACTTCATTTCCCATGACATATGAGATAACACCAGTTAGCAGTGGATAATGTGTGCAACCTAGAACTAAGGTGTCAATATTCTTATCGACAAGAGGTTTTAAGTAATCTGTCGCAATTTTAGTAATCGCTGCACCAGATGTTTCACCGCGTTCAACATATTCCACAAAAAGTGGGCAGGCGACCGAAGTTATTTCCAACTGCGGTGCTGCAGCAAATGAATCCAGATAAGCACCTGAGTCAATTGTTGCATTTGTCCCAATAACTCCGATTTGACCACTTCGAGTTGCAGAAACCGCTCTACGAGCAGCAGGTTGAATAACCTCAATTACTGGAACCGAATATCTTTCGCGGGCATCCCGCAACATCGCCGCACTCGCAGTATTGCAAGCAATAACAATCGCTTTAACACCAGCTTCAACTAATTGATCAAGAATTTCTAGTGCAAAAGTTCGAACTTCGGCAAGTGGTCTTGGACCATAAGGACCGCGCGCAGTATCACCGACATAAAGAATTGATTCTCCGGGCAGTTGATCGATAATCGATCTCGCAACAGTTAGGCCACCAACGCCTGAATCGAAAATACCGATTGGCGAATTCTTAGATAAATTTGCGGCCGACATATAGCCAAGCCTACCTTTAGGAAAGAGTTAAGCCCAAAGCTGGCCATCTAAAACTTCTGAATCTCCATCTTTTCCATAGATACCAGTTGATAAATACTTCCAGCCCGCATCACACACAATAAGAGCGATATCTGCACCAACCCCAGCATCCACACTCTCCTTGGCTAATCCGAGGGCTGCATGCAGAATTGCACCTGTAGAAATTCCCGCAAATATTCCTTCAACTTCGAGTAATTGTTTTACCCGGCGAACTGAATCTTCGGCACCAACTGAAAATCTGCGAGTTATCACTGATTCATCATAAAGTTCGGGAACAAAACCAGCATCAAGATTTCGCAGTCCATATACCACTTCACCATATCTAGGCTCGGCTGCGATAATTAAAATATCAGGATTCTTCTCACGCAAGTATTTTCCAGCGCCCATAAGCGTTCCAGTTGTTCCAAGGCCCGCTACAAAGTGGGTAATTGTTGGCAAATCTTCAAAAATTTCCGGACCAGTAGTTGTGTAATGAGCGAGAGTGTTAGCTGGATTTCCATATTGATATAGAAAGACCCAATCTGGATTCTGTGCTGCAAGTTCTTTCGCTACTCGAACTGCTTCATTTGAACCACCAGCAGATGGTGAATAAATAATTTTTGCGCCCCACATCTCAAGAATCTGAGTGCGTTCGATACTTGTATTTTCCGGCATAACACAGATCAACTTATAGCCACGAACTTTTGCAACCATAGCTAGAGATATTCCAGTATTCCCACTTGTTGGTTCCAGAATCGTTGCACCCGGTTTTAATTTTCCGGTTTTTTCAGCGTCATCAATCATCGCAATTGCTGTGCGATCTTTAATTGATCCGGTTGGATTGCGATCTTCTAGCTTTGCCCAAAGTCGAACGAGTGGCTTACCTGGTTGCGTTTTTGGCGAAAGTTTTGGTAATCCAATTAAAGGAGTGTGGCCAAGTGATGCTTCGAGAGATTCGTATCTTGTCACTAGCAACCACCAGCTACGGCGGGCAATATTGTTACTGAATCACCAGCTTTAAGCGTTGCAGCAAGTGAACCCATAAATCGAACATCTTCATCATTAATATAAATATTTATAAAACGACGTAGTTCGCCATTCTCAAGCAAACGTTCGCCAAGCCCAGTAAATTTGCTATCCAAAGTTGAAATTAGCTCTGCCAAATTTGTGGCTTCAGCCGAAACAACCTTCTCGCTATTGGTATATGGACGAAGAATTGTTGGGATTCGAACTTCAATTATTGGCGCTGACATAGGGATAAGTATCCTTGAAGCTCGGCTTAATCGCCAATCCGAGTAACTATTTCAACATCTTCTTCGGTTACAACACCATCAATAATTCGATATGAGCGGAATTCATTCTCAGGTGCAATCTCTTTGCGGGTAGAAACTAGAACATAGTGCGCGCCAGGTTCCGATGCATAGGAAATATCAGTGCGAGATGGATAAGCCTCGGTCTCGGTATGCGAGTGATAAACCACAACTATTTCCTGTGAGTTATCGTCAACTTCACGGTAGAGCGCCAATAAATCCTTGGAATCAAATTCATAGAAAGTTGGTGAGTGTGCCGCATTAACCATTGGTTTAAGTACTTGCGCGCTATCACTGCCCTCGGGACCAAGAATTACGCCACAACATTCATCAGGATATTCGGCGCGAGATTGCTCAAGAATCGCCTCGACATGTGCGGTGGTAATACGAAGAGTCATAGGAGTAACCCTAACAAATTCTCCTGCAACCAACCTAACCAGAAGTAAACAGCATAAACCGGCTTCTGTGGATCTTCATCAGGCAGCATTTCAAATTTATCAAAGCTAGTTTCATCAATTTCTAAGCGAACTGAAAGGGCAATTCGTAGATCGTTTAGCGCTTTAAGCCAAACATCTGAATTTAATTCTTCAATGACTCCACCATGGTTCTCATCGACCAAAATAGTTAACTCTTCGCGCACTAACCGTAGATTCTTCTGTTTAGCTCCACGCAGTTGTGGTTCGGTATAGCGACGAAAATCAGAGGCAGCTTCCGGGTCGGCATATGCATTTGGTAACAACCGCAGTAAAACTGGATCATCTGGTGTAACTATCTCCGATGGCATAGCGAGTAACTGAGCAAGTGGATCACTTGAATCATAATGATGGAAGAAATCTCCTTCACCAAGAAGTTCTAAAAGCTGCTCAACTAAATTAACAAGTATGTTTGCTTCATCTAGCGTTAAGTCAAGTGAGAAACCATCGCCAACTTTCTCAAAGCTTGACATCAGATTTTGTCATCGCGCTGAAGTGTTGCCCACAGACCATGCTCATGAAGCCGCTGAACATCGCGCTCCATTTCCTCCCGGGTTCCAGAAGAGACAACCGCACGTCCCTCGTCATGAACTTGCATCATCAATTCATGCGCCCGCTCTTTAGAAAAACCAAAGAGTTTGATGAAAACATGAGTCACATAGGTCATTAGATTTACTGGATCATCCCAAACTATTGTTATCCAAGGTCGATCAAGTAACTCGCTGATATTGACTTCATCTTTTGTAAGCGTCTTTGACATTTTTACTTACCGGACCAATACCGTTGAAAATGCACTTTTAGAGCCGATGAATCCGGTTTCGGTTTCGGTAATAATTCTAAATTGTTTTGCTCCAACCTTCATTGAAGTAACTTCAATTTCAAACTTTCCATCCACAGTGGTTACTCCTGCCACCTGGGTAATTCCATCATCCAAAATAACGTTAATTCCTGCAACTCTGGGCTGTACCTGTCCTGTAACTTTATATGCAACTCCGCGCTTCATCGATGCCGGGATACTCCAAGATACAACTCTAGAAATGCCAATAACTTTCTCTGGTGTTAGACCTAAAGTACGATCCCAGGTTTCATCAGTAGAAAATGAGATGTTTGTTGATTCACCAAGCAAAACTTTTATCTGGAAAGTTCCATCCGTGGCGGTTTGACCAACTGATTGCCGCGATATACCTGATGCTCGCTTGATATCCATAAATACGGGAACGCTTGATAGCGGCCGCCCATCAGCCAATTTAAAGCTTCCGTTAAATGCAACGCTCTCGCCATAAAGTAAATTTTCAGTGTTTGCTGTTACATCCCCAACAACTTTATCTTGTCCCATCGCGATTGCGACTTTCTTAACTTCTTCAATCGCTAAGTCATCACCGTAACCAATCTCCCACTCGGAGATTCCACCTAAGCGATATTTCTCAACTAGTTTGGCTCTTGCGCCATATCCGCGAGCATCGACATACCAAACTGAATGGTTAACCTTGCAACTTGTCGTTGAACCAGCTGAATTAACGCCATTAAATTCAGCGGTGTACAGAACATTAGTTTCGCCAAATTTTTCATTATATGTTGCAACAGCTCCTGGCTTATCTAAAATAGCTTTGGCTCTCAGTTGATGGATAATCGCGGCATTAGAACTCTTTTTTTCAGATGCTGGAGTATTGGTTGGACAGACACCAGTTACCTTTGTAACCCAGTTATATCCATAATTTGGAGTACCGATATAGATCTTCCATGGCGCAACTGATTTAAGCGCATAAATTAGCGATGGTTCAAACCAACTTATGGGACCAATCGGTCCGGCTGCAGTATCAAATTTGTGATAGTCATATGCCATTATGTTTAATCTGTCAATGTAATTAGATATTTCAGGCCACGCATAAACAAAGTAACCTTTTTTTCCAGTAGTTGGATCTAAGAGATATGGCGTTGTTACGGATAATAATTTATTTTGTATGTGCAAGGTCTCTGATAATTCACTTACAAATTTAACCCATCTTGGTTGAACAGTGGGCCAAGTAGCAATTTTATCCACAAAGGCAAAACTCTCGAAATCTAAATCAATTCCATCAATATTATTAGCGGCAACAAGATCTGAAATAGTTTTTATCAAAGTAGCTCTGGTTTCATCACTTCCCATAATCTTTGAGAGCACACCTTCACTCGTGCCATCAGTAATAGTTGGAATAACCTTGATACCTAAACTCTTCAGCGTTGATATCGGTATCGCTTTATCAATTGAATTCTGGGTTGCATATTTATCTTTAATAGTCGTGGCACTAGTTAGCGTGTACCAAAATGGCATTATCTGATCGAACATTTCTGAATGTGCAACCACATAATCCATTGCCTGAATCTGGCCTTTAGATGTGTCGCCATATGTGCTGTAGTCGGTCATCCACCCAGAAAATATTTTACGAAGTTGACGATCCTCCGCGCTTGCAACACTGGTTGAAGTTACATTAATAAGTAATAGCCCGAGAAGCAGAAGGCTAATTAATTGCTTTTTCATTCCTTCTTTAGGCCATCAAATATTTTCTTGCAGATTGGGCAGATCGGAAATTTCTCTGGGTCGCGACTTGGCACCCACTTCTTGCCACAAAGGGCACGAACTGCCTTTCCAGTTACAGCTGATTCAACAATCTTCTCTTTTCGAACATAGTGCGCAAATCTTTCATGATCACCATCTTCATTTGATAGCCGAGTATCTTCCTTCTCTTTTACATCAGTGAAGGGCTGAGGATCTATGCTCGGGATTCCCATGTCGCAAATTCTACCGAGGCAAGCTCCTTTATTGGGTATTATTCGATGATGAAGGATCTATTGCGCACTGAGCATCTATCTCGTAACGATGTGGAACTAATTCTCGATACCGCTGCGCAATTTGCTAAGAGCCCACTTCGCTCAAAGGATGCTTTGGCTAATCAGACAGTCGCTATTTATATGACTAAATCCTCAACTCGTACCAGACTCGCATCCGAGACAGCTGTTGCTCATCTTGGTGGTACTCCGATATTTCTTCGGGGCGATGATTTACAAATTGGTCGTGGCGAAACAATCTCTGATACTGCAAAAATAATTAGTGGATTTGCGAGCGCCCTGATAGTTAGAACATTTGCCCAATCTGATGTCGATGAACTAGGTGCACATTCAACAATTCCAGTTTTGAATGGATTAACTGACACTGATCACCCAACACAACTACTTGCTGATTGGTTAACTATTCGTGAAGTATTTGGTGAAGATATTTCTGGCCGAAAATTCACATATGTTGGCGATGGAAATAATATGTCACATGCCTGGTTAACAATGGGCGCAATTATGGGCGCACACGTCGTAGTGGCAACCCCACCAGGAAAATGGGCACCGCAAGAATCAGCAGTTAAGAGCGCCAAGGAAATTGCTAGTAAAACTGGTGCAACTATTGAAGTTCTAACAGATCCGGAAGCTGCTGCTAATGGCGCTAGTGTTTTATATACCGATGTTTGGATGTCTATGGGAGATCCGGAAGAGGTTAGGGCTGAGAAACTTAACGCCCTCGCACCATATGCAATTACTAAGAATTTAATGTCGTTAACAGCGCCCGATTCAATCTTTATGCACTGTCTGCCAGCACATCGCGGAGAAGAAGTTGCAGCCGAGGTTATCGATGGTCCGAAATCAGTAATCTGGCGTGAGGCTTATCACCGCCGTACTACAATTCAAGCAATTCTCTACCACCTAATTCGTGGGGAAATTAAGGGCAACCACTAACCGCGCAACTTGTAGCCTAAAAGTTCCGCATATTTGGCAAATATCGAAGTTGTTAGGCACTAACCTTTGCGAATGCGAATAGCCGTAGCTAAAGAGATCCGGTCTGGCGAAGCCCGTGTAGCCCTCGTCCCGGACATCATTTCCAAATTAACCAAAGCTGGCCTTGAGGTCGTAATCGAATCGGGAGCTGGTGTTGCATCGGGCTTTCCGGATAGTCAATTCACTGCCGCCGGCGCAACAGTAAAGAGTGGCAATGTAATTAGTGATGCCGATGTAATCGCTTCAGTTACTGCACTTACCCCAGATCAAATGAAGTCCCTTAAAAAAGGCGCACTTACCATCTCATTTCTCTCCCCAACAACTTCAGTTGATTCAATCGATGCGGCTGCAAGTGCTGGAGTAACCGCTATTTCACTCGAACTAGTCCCACGTATTTCTCGCGCACAATCCATGGATGCCCTAACTTCACAAGCGCTCTGTGCTGGCTATCGCGCATCTCTCGTTGCAGCCGAACTTTCACCTAGATTCTTTCCATTACTTATGACCGCAGCAGGAACTGTTACTCCAGCACAAGTTGTAGTTCTCGGTGCAGGAGTTGCTGGCCTTCAAGCAATTGCAACAGCGAAGCGACTTGGCGCAGTAGTAAGTGCATATGACGTTCGACCATCATCGGCTGATGAAGTTAAATCAATGGGCGCAAAATTTATTACGCTAGAACTCGAGGCCCTTGAAGGCGCCGGTGGATACGCCCGCGAAATGACTGAAGAACGCGCTGCTAAACAACGTGAACTTCTAACTCCTTATTTAGCTGCTGCTGATGTTTTAATAACAACGGCGGCTGTACCAGGAAGACCAGCACCAAGACTCGTTACCAGCGCGATGGTGTCGGCTATGAAATCTGGTGCCGTAATTGTTGATCTAGCTGCTGAAACTGGCGGCAACGTTGAGGGAAGCAAGCCTGGCGAAACAATTACAACTTCAAATGGCGTTGTTATTTGGGGCGGAAAAGATGTTCCAAGCCAACTGCCTTATCACGCATCAATGTTGTTCTCGCGAAATGTAGTTAACCTACTTTTGCTTATGACCAAGAGCGTTGATGGCAAACCAACTGGTGATGTAATCCCAGATTTCTCAGATGAAATTATTGATTCGGCAACACTTACTCATGGCGGCTCTCGTCGCACTCCGGAGGGCAAGAAATGACCACGATTCCTACAATGGCAATTCTGACAATATTCGTTCTTTCGGTTTTCGTTGGATTTGAAGTTGTTTCAAAGGTTTCAACCACACTTCATACTCCTCTAATGTCTGGCGCAAATGCTATCCACGGAATTATCTTGATTGGTGCGATCATTGTTGCAAATGGTGCAACGAGCACTTTAGAGACAACGCTTTCAATTCTTGCTGTCGTTCTAGCGACTATAAATATGGTTGGTGGCTTTGTGGTGACTGATCGCATGTTGGAAATGTTTAAAGGAAAGGGCGGTAAGAAATAATGAATTCAAATCTATATGCCCTCCTTGGTCTCGGCGTCGCCGTCTCATTCGTTATGGCACTTAAGGGTTTATCGGCTCCTAAAACGGCCCGTCGTGGAAATCTAATTGGCGCTTTTGGCGCAACAATTGCAACCGTAATAGTTTTCTTTGATCCCTCATCGAAGGAACATAACAACACATTTTTGATTATCGCCGCTATTGCCTTCGGTGTTCTAGTTGGTGTTCCAGCCGCACGTAAGATCCAAATGACTCAAATGCCACAACTTGTTGCGCTATTTAATGGTGTTGGTGGTGGCGCAGCGGCACTCGTAGCAGTTGTTGAATATTTAAATCTGAGCACTGAAGGCAAACCTTCAACTGCGAACTTAATTGCAACCGTCTTTACGGTAATTGTCGGTTCAACTTCATTCTCTGGCTCTGTAATTACCTTCATGAAGTTACAAGAGCTAATGACAACTCGCCCTGTTGTGTTTCCGGGTGGCCGTTTCGTAATCGCCGGAACTCTTATCGGAGTGCTCGCATCAGGTGGTTGGACCATATCTTCCGGCGGAAATACCCCGCTACTAGTTATGGGTCTACTCTCTCTATTATTTGGTGTTCTCTTCGTGCTCCCAGTTGGCGGCGCAGATGTTCCAATTGTTATCTCACTTCTCAACGCTTTTACTGGTCTAACAGTCGCCGCAAGCGGATATGTATTGCAGTCAACGCTTCTAATTGTTGCAGGAACGCTGGTTGGTGCTTCCGGAACGATTCTTACTCGCAAGATGGCAGAAGCTATGGGGCGTTCACTATTTGGAACTCTCTTCGGTGCTTTTACCGCTAAACCGCAAGCACTAGCAGTTGGTGGTGAAGCTCGTACAGTTAAATCTGGATCTCCAGATGATGTTGCAATTCTTCTTAACTACGCCCAGCGCGTTGTAATCGTTCCTGGTTTCGGACTTGCAGTTGCACAAGCACAGCACACCGTTCGTGAACTTGCAGACCTACTTGCCGAAAAGGGCGTCGAAGTTGCATATGGAATCCACCCAGTGGCTGGTCGTATGCCTGGTCATATGAATGTTCTTCTTGCCGAAGCGAGTGTTCCTTACGAACAGCTGGTTGAAATGGAAGAGATAAATCCGACTTTTCCACAAACCGATGTTGTTCTAGTTGTTGGTGCAAACGATGTTGTTAACCCAGCCGCAAAGACAACTCCAGGTTGCCCAATCTATGGAATGCCGATTCTTGATGTTGCCAGCGCAGGAAATGTTATTTTCTTAAAGCGTTCAATGCGTCCAGGTTTTGCAGGTATCGAAAATGATTTGCTTTACGATGCAAAAACTACTTTGCTTTTCGGTGATGCGAAAGATTCGCTAACTAAAGTTGTTAGTGCGCTAAAAGCTCTTTAATAAGTCGTTAATTACCTTCTAGTTAATTACCTTCTATAACTTCGTTGGGAGTGCCATGCACTCCTGTGATATCTGCTGCCGGAATAGTTCCAAGCAGACCTTTCTGGAAATCATCAAAGGCTTTTAGAACTTCGGCCTTGGTATTCATTACAAATGGCCCCATCCAAGCGACCGGCTCCTTAATTGGCTCACCACCAAGAATTAGAACATCCATCTCTGGAGATCTAGATTCTTGAGTTGGATCTGCCTGAATAACCAAAGTATCGCCATCGCCCATAACTGCAAGTTGTCCCATATGAACCGGTTGGTTATTTTCACCAACGCTACCGTGGCCATTTAAGGTGTAGATAAGTGCGTTGTAGTTTTTATTCCATGGCAACTCTAGCCTTGCTCCAGGTGCAAGAGTTGCATGCACGATTGAAATAGGAGTTTGCGTTGAACCAGGTCCAACGTTTCCAGCAACTTCACCAGCAATCACGCGAATTAAAGTTCCACCATCACTTGATGCCAATAACTTCACATCTGATGCCCGCAAATCTTGGTAAGCAGGCTTTGACCACTTCTTTGCTGCTGGCAAATTTACCCAGAGTTGGAAGCCATGGAAGAGGCCGCCACTCATTACTAAATGTTCTGGTGGAGTTTCGATATGCAAAATTCCAGCGCCCGCAGTCATCCACTGGGTATCGCCATCTTTAATTGTTCCGCCGCCGCCATGATTATCTTTATGATCAAATATTCCATCGATTATGTATGTAACAGTTTCAAAGCCGCGATGTGGATGCCATGGCGTGCCTTTTGGTTCACCTGGTGCGTATTCAACTTCGCCCATTTGATCCAAGTGAATGAATGGGTCCAACTCTGTTATATCAACGCCAGCAAATGCGCGACGAACTGGAAAGCCTTCGCCTTCGAATCCTTGTGGCGCAGTCGTAACGCTCTTAACGCTTCGAGCTCGCGCAGTTGGTTCAACAATTACTCTTGGCAAGATTGTTATGTCAGCGACGGTGACTGCAGGCAATTGATTTCTCCTCTATAAAATTTCTACTTCAATCTTCTTCAATACTCGTATATTAATTGAATCTTCAACTAATTCAAGTTGGAAGCCCAATTCCCGAGTAACCTTCAACTCATGAGATCACGTAAGGCTCCACTCATCCTTTCACTTCTCCTTGCAAGTTCACTTCTGCTAACTGGATGTGGATTACCCACCGGCAATGAACGCCCAGATGATACGAAGCTGCGCGACGGTATCAAACTTTTATTGACGCAATTTGAATCCAAATATCCAAAGTCTGTTAATTGGAAGGCTGCAAAGGTACAGGCTCAGATTTCTCAGAGACTACCGAAAGGGAAAGCGACCGAATCTGGCTGGACTTTAAAGTGGCCAAGTTATTCGGTTGGCGAATTAAGCAGTGTTGTAGTTCCTTGGGTAATTCTCGCGCAATATCCAACGAGGTTTTCCCTTGATATTGATAACTATGAAGGCGGATCTCCTGTTCCTGCTGGAATTGCTGCCCAAATAACAAAGTTACAACAAGAAGTATTTGGCAGTAATTACTTCGCTGCCGTCGTTAATCAGAGAATTTCAAAAGTTAATGGTAATTGGATAATTTTTACGACCGTTCCATATTTACCGGTAACTGACCCTGCTTATGGCTTTGCTGAAGCGGTTGATGGAAAGTGGGAAATTAGAGATTTCGGTACAGCAACCGTTGGATGTTCCAACGTTCCAACAGTAGTTCAGAATGAGTTTGGGTTTACCTGTCCACCGAAATAAATTTGCCAGGATCTGCCGCAAAGCTCTCTTTACATCCTGGCATGCAGAAATAATAAGCCTTCCCATTTAATTCAAAGTTTGCCGGAGCGTCGGAAATTCGCACCTGCATGCCGCATACCCAATCCTTAGCAAACTCTTGATCATCACCTTCAACTAAACGAGTGCGGTACATCCAATAAACCCAGATGATAACAATTAACGCAATGACATCAAGAACTGTCGTGTAATTCCAACCAATCGAATTTGAATGTGACATGGAATGGCTTGCTACCGGAATTTGACCCAGCAATTGGAAGATTAGCTCAGTGATAAAACCACTAAGGCTCATAACTAACCAAAATACCAAGGTCAAGCGGATTGCGAGTTTGGTTCCATAATATTTGCGATAAATAAGTACCAAGGGAAGTGCTATGAGATCAGCGAATATAAATGAAATCGTTCCACCAAAGCTAAGTCCACCATGCCATAACGCAGAAGCAAGTGGCACATTGCCAACTGAACAGACAAAGCTGATGAAGGCTATAAAAGGGCCGATAATCGCATTCTCAATACTTGAAAATAAACCATTTCCTGACAAAAATAAGGCACCCCAAAAAGAAGTTGGAATTAATTTAGCGGCAAGGCCAGCAACTAAAAAGCCGACGATTAATTCAACGCGAAGCATCTTAAAATCACCAATTGTGTAGCCAGCTGCATCGTGCCAAGTGGCTTTCTTCGAAGATCCTGCTTGCCTTTCCATTTCGATATTTTCTCGCGAAGCCGCAATCATGCGCTCTGGAATTAATACTGGAATCAATAACTTGAGGAGGAGAATCATTATTGCGCCACCGATAAATTCTGCGACTGCAAATTGCCATCCCATTAAAACCCAAAGAACTAGCCCCAATTCAATTACTAAATTTGTGCTAGCAAACATAAAGACCATAGAAGCTGTGAAGTTAGCGCCTTTAGAGAAGAGGCTTTTCGCGAGAGCACTTGCAGAGTAAGAACAAGATGAACTAACTATGCCAAAGAACGAGGCTTTACTTATGCTTTTGAAACTATCGTCGCCAAGCTGCTCCTTCATAGCCTTGCGAGAAATAAATGCTTGAACCGCGCCAGATAGCGTGAATCCAAGTACCAGCGCCCAGAAGGTATGAAAAAACATCCACCAGGCCTCTATTAGACCATCGCTAATTGAATTCAATATTGTTATTTTGGCTTCCTCAAACTTTCGTGGCCAATATCTTTAGACTTCTCATGAATCTTTCTCATCTGTAATTCAAAGGCAGTCACCGCTTTATCAAATGCAGCAAGGTCGTTGAAGCCAGATCCCTCAGCTCGCATGAATGGCCCAGAACCAGTTGAAGTCAAATGAACTTCATGTGATGATTTTCCGAATCTAGGATTTTGTTCGTGTTTTATCTCAACTTTTATACTTTCCACATGTACACTAAATCGCTCTAAAGATTTTAGTTTTTCGATTGCAATCACCCTGAAATCTTCGGCCAAATTTGCATTTCTTGCGTGAATCACGATTTCCATGAAAACTCCTATTCAGTTAGCAAGTTCAAGTTACACCACTTGAGCGGATCTCGCAGTGGGGGTGGACCTTATTTGGGGCGCTGCTCTTGGAACTGCGCTCTACTTCCTACTTAAAATAATTAAAGTGGAAGTAAGTAAATAAGTAGCGTGATTGTTAGCGCTAAGGAGAGCGCCTGAAGCAAAATTGAGATCGCAGTCTTTCGGTCTTCCAGACGGTCTTGCGCTGAAGCTACTCTTGATAACTTACCAAGTGAACCAAAATTGAATGTTCCCATTAAGCCAAAGGCTAAGCAGAATTTGCGACGAGATTGAATAAAGCCAACTGAGAAAACTAGGGCTGGAATAAAGACACTAAAACGTGCGCTCTTTGCGGCGTCGCCTGTTAGAAGCCCAAAGGTTGTAACAACTATAAGAACTAAGCCAATTAGCGCAACGAATTGGCGGCGGCGAATCTCACCTTTTCCAATATTGCATGAACCCGCGACATATTCCATTTAGCGTTTCCCTTATTTAAACTATTTCGCGGTCATCATCCGCAAAAACTTCATGATCATCATCGCCGCTTTGCGCGACCCATTCAAAGGCTGCCTTTATTCCGGCAGCAAGTACTGCAAGGAATGTAAGTGTGGCCAATAGGCGCCGGATGGCTTTGATCATGAGACAAATCTACCTTACAAAATATCTACTTGTCCTGCGCTAGGTCAGCGACACAATCCTGGAAATCGCCTCGTCAATAATTTCCTCACTCGTCGCGAAATTCAAACGAACGAATTGACTGGATGCTGGGCCGAAACTGATTCCCGAATTGAGCGCTAACTTAGCCTCCCTTAGTAATACCTCGCTTGGGTCAGCGCCCAGATTTAGTGAAGTTAAATCAAGCCAGGCCAAGTAAGAACAATCGGGAGCGCGATAACCAACGCTAGGTAACTTTTCGGATAATAAGTTGGCGATGAACTTTCTATTGATATCGAGGGTTTCGATCGCGCTATCCAACCAGTCAGTACATTCGTAGGCGGTTGCGGAGGCAATCGCACCGAAAAGTGAGGCCCGATAATGAACAGCCATGGGCATTGAGTTTGCGCGTTCTAACTGCTTTGGGTGGGCGGTAATAATTGTTGCGCATTTAAGGCCAGCTAAATTCCAACTCTTACTCGCAGCCGTAACACAAATTCCAACTTCTCGAGCGGTTTCACTTACATCAAGGAATGGCGTGAACTCAGATGCATTGTATGTAAGGGGTGCATGGATTTCATCACTGAAAACTGTAACGTCATAACGCTTTGCCAGTTCAGCGAGTTCAGCAAGTTCCGCCTTGGTGAAAACAGTTCCGACCGGATTGTGCGGATTGCATAAAAAATGAATCTTTACGCCGTTTTTATAGCCCAGTTCGACTGAGGCCAAATCGATTGTGTAATGCAACTCTTCTTTGATAAGTGGCGCATCGTAAAGATTGCATCTCAATTCAGAGATCCAATTTTTGAAATTGTGATAGACCGGTGAATTAACCATGATTGAATCACCTGGGTTTACTATGGTTCGAGCCATTTCAACCATGCCAACACCAACGTCTGTCGCAGTAAATACCTGTGCCGGATCTACCTCCCAGCCCCAACGTGATTTAGCAAATTTAGCTAGGTTAATTCCGAGCTCTGGGACTGGCCCAAGATAACCAGTATCTGAGCCCTGAACCATCTCCTCTAGAACATCTCGAATTGGCTTAGCAATTTCAAAATCCATCTCAGCAACTGGGAGCGGCAAGACATCAGCTGGAAAACTTCGCCATTTATCGCTCTTGCGTTGTTGTAGTTGTGAAAGTGGAAGTGCCGTTAACTTTGACATGTGTTGTGACCTCTACTTTTTTCGAGTCTTAAGCAAACTCACTACCGCAGTAAGGGTAAGGGTCCCGATGATAAAACCTAAGCTAACTTGTAGTGAGATATGTGGGATCTTAAAACTTCCAATGTGATCCCAACCTTGGGAATGCAGCGCTTCAATAAAGAGTTTTACTCCGATAAATGCAAGTATCAAGGCCAGGCCCTCAGTCAAGTAGACCAGCTTCTTCATCAACCCACCAATTAAGAAATAAAGTTGGCGCAATCCCATTAGAGCAAAAATATTTGCGGTAACGATTATGTATGGATCTTTGGTTAGACCAAAAATTGCTGGAATTGAATCGAAGGCAAAGAGCACATCAGTCATTGCAATTGCGACGAGCGCCAGGGTGAATGTTGAGGCCCCCTTCGCACGAAGATAGGAGATGATTTTGCTCTCCTCCCACTCTTCCTCTTCGCTCTCCTTAATTAACGTATAAGCGGTGTAAATCAAGAATGCGCCGAAGAAGAAGAAAACCCAAGCAAACCTACTGACAATCACTGAGCCGAGTGCAATGAATCCACCTCGCAATAAGAGCGATGCAGCGATTCCAAATAGCAGAACTAATTGCTCTTTCTCTTTCGCAACTTTCAAGCGCGCAAGAATCAATACAAAGACGAAGAGATTATCGAATGAAAGCGAGTACTCAGTTAACCAGCCAGCAAAGAATTCTTTCTGTGCTTGAGAATCCGCCCAATGGCCAAGTGAAATTCCAAACCCAATTGCAAGTGCGATATAAAAGAGTGTCCACTTGATCGCAGTCGAGAGTGAGGTTTCAACATTGCGCTGCTTGAAAGCCATTGCGAAGTCAAAAGCCAAAACCACCAAGAGAATTCCGAGGGTAAGTTCCCAAACATGTGCGCTCATGGTTCGTAAAATACGCTATTTTCTAATAATTAACACGTTGCCGCCACAACTCATTACTTAAATCTATGACTTAAATGCGACTCCGGTGTTCGAATGGCAGTCATACCCATTTGGATTCTTAGCCAAGTATTTCTGGTGATACTCCTCGGCCGGCCAATAGATATGTGATACAGCGCTCTCAATTTGGGTGACAATCTCGCCGATGCCCTCTGCGGTTAAGAGTGATTGATAAATTGCTTGAGTTGCGAGCGCTTCTTGTAACTGTTCAGCTGTCGTAGTAAAGATTGCGCTCCGATATTGCGTTCCAATATCGCCACCCTGTTTATTTAGTGTAGTTGGATCATGCATTACCCAGAACTCTTCGAGTAATCTGCGATAAGAAATTTGATTTGGCTTAAAAATTACCGAGACAATTTCGGCATGGTTTGTGCGGCCAGTACAAACTTCTTCGTAACTAGGATTTTCCCCAGCCCCACCCATATAACCAACGCTAGTTTCGATTACGCCATCTAGCTGCCAAAATCTGCGCTCAGCGCCCCAGAAGCATCCCGTTGCAAAGTATGCGATTTCGATCTGAGTGCTATCTGTTAAATTCATTGCCTAATCATTTCAGATAATTTGCAGGTAGAGTTCACCCCATCCAGTTATAGCCAGTTATAGCCATTTATATCCATTAAATCGGCCCCCGTAGCTCAGTGGATAGAGCACCGCCCTCCGGAGGCGGGTGCGCAGGTTCGATTCCCGCCGGGGGCACAAATCACATAATCAATTCCTAAATGGACTTGTTATGTTGTGTATTACACGGGAGAATGCTCTCTGATATAAGTTTATGTAACGCGTTGTAAATTCTATTTACTACGTATTACTTCCCCCGATTGACCAATAATTCTTTAGAAGGAGCCCTGAATTATGGATTGGCGCCATCAATCTGCTTGCCGCGATGAAGATCCGGAACTCTTTTTTCCGGTCGGCAACACTGGCCCAGCCCTGGCTCAAATAGAAGAGGCTAAGAAAGTTTGTAATCGCTGCATCGTAAAGGAGCCATGCCTTGCTTGGGCGCTAGAGAGCGGACAAGATGCTGGCGTTTGGGGCGGACTTTCAGAGGATGAGCGTCGCGCACTTAAACGACGTGCTGCTAGAAATCGTGCACGCCAACTTGAGAACCAGAACAGCTTCTAGTTTTTTAGCTCACTAATTTCTCTAAAACTTTAATACAGCCTGGGTCTCACTTCCAACGCGAATTAATTGGATACTTCCTTTGAGTTCATTTTCAGTAAGAGTCTTAACGATCTGAAGTCCCAAGTTTGAGGATTGATCCCAGTTAAAGTCGGTTGGTAGCCCAGCGCCATCATCAATGATCTTAACTTCACAATTTTTAGTACTTCTGACAATTTCGACGCGCAAATTTTCACCAGAGTCTGCAAGGCCATGCTCGAGGGCATTATGGATCAGCTCAGTAATAACCAGCGCTAATGGGGTTGCAACCTGTGAATCAAAAGTTCCAAATGAACCGACCTTTTTAACGCTAATTTTATGAGTGCTTAATTCAATAGCGTTATGAACGATACGGTCATATACCTCATCGAAGGAGACCGATTCCGTAGAACTATTCGAGAGCGTCTCGTGAACTATTGCGATTGATGCAACTCGTCGCACCGCCTCCTCTAAAGCGTTCTTCGCCGTTGCATCTTCAACTCTCCGCGATTGCAATCTAAGAAGGGCGGAAACAGTCTGCAAATTATTCTTAACTCGATGATGAATTTCGCGGATTGTTACATCTTTAGTCACAAGCGCCCGATCTCGCCTTCGTAACTCAGTCACATTGTGCAGCAGAATAATGGCGCCAATGTGGTCGGCGCCAGCAACTAGCGGCATTACCAATAAATCAAAGATTCCGTTCTCATTCTCAAACTCTTCCCGACGCAAATTCTTTCCACTCAGAATACTGCGCCAAGATTCGTCTGTTGGAATACTTAAATTTGGTTTGACACTCTCTATGACATCACCTAAGAGGTGCCCTTCCAATTCATCGCTCCAACCGGCGCGATTAAATGCAGATCTAGCATTTGGACTGGCATAAGTAATCAGGCCCGACGCATCTAATCGAACTAAGCCATCGCCAACACGAGGAGCCGATTCCGACCTATAAAAACTATTTTGGATTGGGAAGGTTCCTTCTGCAACCATCTGATAGATCTTGTGGGCAATCTCGCGATAATTTAACTCTAACCGAGATGGGGATCGCATTAGTTCAGCATTTCGATGGCGCGAAATCACCGCAATTATTCGCCCCTCGAAATAAACTGGAACGGTCTCTTCTTTAATCAAAATCTCGCCGACAAGTTCGGCTTCGGAATCACGGTCAATCTCACCAGTCGATAGCGCACCATCAATTCTTGGATTACTTCCCCAAGTAATTACATCACCAATCACATCATGTGCGAAAACTGTGGCTGCTGTTGTTGGCCGAATATGTGCCATTGCAATATGTCCATCTGGCCAAGATTGATAATCCTTACGCTTTGGAATCCAGAGAATTAAATCCGCAAAAGATAGGTCGGATAGCAACTGCCATTCTGCAAGAAGTTCCATCAATCGAGCGCGGTCTTCATCGGTAAGAGCGGTCTTAGAGACAATTATTTCATCGATAGATAACATGGCTCAATCACCTCTCTTCTAATCTACTAACTAATCCGCTAATTAACTTCCTGTGCGATCCTACCAATCTCTGAGATTGCCTTACCAAATCCAGTTTCCCGTTTGGCCGGCTCCACCAAATTTGTATTGATTCGAGCATTAATGGGCAATATAAAGGAGGTTTCACCATCACACATCTTCTTGAATCGATTAGCCAAGGCTCTATCTTCTCGGGTACTTCCAGATTGATTCAAGATATAGATTATTGGCAAGTTGCGAAGCAACGTTGGAAATTGTGACATGAACTGTTCAAGTCTTATCAAACTTAAGCCATTTGATTTACACAAGTAGATCAGAGTCGTAGTCTCTTCCAGAGTTCTGTTAATAAAGCCCGCCTGCCAACGTCGATCATTAACTACTTCTTCCAAAGGTGGCAGCGGTCCCAAATCAACGACGCTGATTCGAGAGGAATCACCGATTTTTAACTCCATTGTTTTTTCGTGCGATACCAGGTTAACAAGGCTTAATTTTTCACTGTTCTTATCTGCTCTACCAATAAAGTATTCAAGTGCCGGAGCCCGAATATCGGCATCATAAATGTTTACCGTAGATTCAACTGCCAAAAAGTTTGCAATATTTAGGGCTACAGAACTTCTTCCAGGCGCTCCAACGGTTCCAGTAATTGTAATTACACAAGGCTTACGAACCTTGAGCGCAATATTGGATGCAACTTCAGCTGGCCCGCTTTTTTGATTTACATCTTCAAAAATAAGGGGAAGTCGAAGCTGACCTCTTATATGTGTCATTAATTTATGCGAATTGGTTTCGATGTTATCGATACAAATATGTGTGACTTTTGAATTAGCCAAACCTTGTAAAAGATCCGCATCAAAATCTGGTAGGTCGCTCTTAAAAATAACGACAGTTCTTAGAGCACCAGTTCTAGCCTCTAAGAAATCCAAAAGACCTGACATATCTATTGCTCGATAAATAATGCTCCAACTTTGACTAAAGAGAAGTTGGGAGACAAAGTCTTCACAGTCTGCATCACTTATTGCGGTTATTACCTCTAGTTGTGGAATCTCAGAGCGCATTTCTAACCACCACAATTCTTGAACTGTTTACTGAAGATAAAAGGGATATCACATCGGTCTCTGGAATTTTAATAACAATGCCAATATCACCTCCCATATCCCGCGATTTAATATCAATGCTTTCAACAATCACCGCTTCGGAAATTAGCTCAGTTTTCTGATTCTTTTGAGAATTTATATCTGGTTGGGGTAATGAGTAAATATCGACGCTCTGGCCAGAGGTTAGGTCACTTGGGAGATCATTTCGAGAAATCTTTAGTGGAACGCTCCGGATACTCTCTCCTGAGAAATTTCTTGAGATAGCTGAGGATGGAATCAATTCACCACTAACTATTCTTCTTGTTGCAATCTGGTCCTCAATCCTTGCATTTGCCGAAAGATACTTAGAGGAACTCTCAGGGAGAAATACTTTAACTTTTTTGATATTGCTCTTGGTTATCAAATCGCCTGCGACTAAATCACTACTTGCTGACCAGATTGCCACGGATCTGTTGGCCTTGCCTGTAATAGCAAAAGCGGCAAAGAGCGATAGGAGTAAGAGCGCTATTGCAAAATAAGTCTTGGCTGTTGCTCGCTTTAGAGCAATCTCTTTAATGGAATCTAGGTTCAGGTTATTCATATTCGTGAAATTCTCTATTTTTCTCATGGGCTATGGATACCGAGATTTTTCCCTTTCAAGTAGGGCTAATCCACAGAAATACTTAAAGTGGTTAATTATGGGAGCACAATAAATTCATCCTTTCGGAGGAGGTGGTGCAGGCGTTTACTGCGAAAAGTAGCGCCATGGAAAACTTAATTACTACAGAAAATAGAAGTCATTCTCATCGGATATTCAATTACGGAGTACCGGGATCACCAACTCCAGTTGACCAATCGCTTTGGACTCATCCAATGCTCGCTTTCTATCTAGAGCCGACGCCAGCAGAACCAACCTTGGTTCCGACAAAGTTATATTTAGTACCTACTCCAGAATATTTTGGTAGAGACGTTGAAGATTATTCCGATCCAGAATTCTTGGCTCAACCATCTCCCCTATCTGAACTCCCAGAAATTCAAGAGTGGGTAACCAAATTCGCCTTAAGCGTCGTTGAAATCTGGGGCGGACGTAGATCGGCGAATCAACTCGCAAGATGGTGCCATAGGCAAGTTCATCAACAACTCTTAGTGAAATCTTCAACTATAAAAGTTGCCCCAAAGATTCGAAAAATTTACATTAGCCAGCCGATTGAAGGAGTTGCCGAAACAACTGTTACGTTGCGAATTGGTGAGCGAGTACGGTCGTTGATTCTAAGATTTGAAGGTGTTGATAAGAGATGGCTCTGCACCGAACTAGTTCTTTTATAATAATTAAGCAGCGCCGTGACAACGCTTGTATTTGCGACCTGAACCGCAAGGACATGGAGCATTGCGAGAAGTTCCACCGCTTGAAACTACGCCACCATCTTCATCGGCTGCTGAATATCGAAGTTCATTCTGTGGCTTAATTGCTGGACTAAGGCCCTTAGCTTCAACGCCACCAGATTCTTCTTCAACATTTACTTCGACGTTAAATAGATAACCAACTAGCTCTTCCTTAATTGCATCCATCATGGCTGCGAATAAGTCATAACCCTCTCTTTGATATTCAACAAGTGGATCTCGTTGTGCCATTGCACGCAATCCAATTCCCTCTTGCAAATAATCCATTTCATAAAGGTGTTCACGCCATTTGCGATCAAGCACTGAAAGCAAGATCTTGCGCTCAAGCTCGCGGGTAACAGTAGGAGTTAAATTCTCTTCCCGAGCCTCGTAGGCTTTTTCAACATCACCTAGAATTCGATCCAAGATAAATGATTGATCAAGACCGGATCGGCCTCCAACATCAGCAATTAACTCTTCAATAGTAAATGAGATTGGATAAAGCGCTTTTAGCGCAGTGTGCAAGGTATCAAGATCCCAATCCTCACCAAAGCCTTCACTTGTTGCTGATTCGGTATATGCCGTGATTGTGTCAACAATAAAAGTTTTTACTTGCTCCTGGATATCTGCGCCTTCTAATACTTCGCGTCGTTCGCCGTAAACGACTTCGCGTTGGCGATTCATAACATCGTCATACTTCAAAACATTCTTACGCATTTCAAAGTTAAGAGATTCAACTTGAGTCTGAGCCGAACGGATCGCATTTGAAACCATCTTAGATTCGATTGGTACATCATCTGCAACGCCAGCGGCACCTAAAAATCTTTCAACAAGCCCGGAATTAAATCGGCGCATTAAATCATCTTGAAGTGAGAGATAGAAACGAGATTCGCCAGGATCACCTTGACGGCCAGAGCGACCACGAAGCTGATTATCAATTCGACGAGATTCATGACGCTCTGTTCCAAGTACGTAAAGTCCACCAAATCCAACTACAACTTCGTGTTCTTTAGCGACTGCAGCTTTCTGTTTTGCTAATTCTTCAGGCCATGCCGCTTCATACTCTTCTGGAGTTTCAACTGGGCTTAAGCCACGGCGGTGTAGTTCAAAATCCGCCATAAATTCTGGGTTACCGCCGAGCATGATGTCAGTACCTCGACCCGCCATATTTGTTGCAACAGTTACGGCGCCAACAGATCCGGCGCGAGCAATGATTGCCGCTTCTCTTTCATGCTGTTTAGCATTCAATACTTCATGCGGAATTCCACGCTTCTTTAGCAGAGAAGAGAGCTCTTCAGATTTTTCAACTGAAACTGTACCGACCAATACTGGCTGGCCCTTTTTGTGATGCTCTGCAATATCTTCTGCTGCTGCAATGAACTTTGCTAGTTCTGTCTTATAAATTAAATCTGCTTGATCCATGCGTTGCATTGGACGGTTCGTTGGAATTGGAATAACACCCAATTTGTAAATCTGCATCAATTCAGATGCTTCAGTCATCGCAGTTCCGGTCATACCTGAAAGCCTTTTATAGAGACGGAAGTAATTCTGCAGAGTAATAGTTGCCAGCGTCTGATTTTCATCTTGAATTTCTAGACGCTCCTTTGCCTCTAAAGCTTGGTGCAAGCCTTCGCTGTAGCGTCGGCCCGCAAGCATGCGGCCGGTGTGCTCATCAACGATTAATAGCTCGCCATTCATTACAACATAATCCTTATCGCGCTTAAAGAGTTCCTTGGCACGGATTCCGTTATTTAAATAGCCAATCATTGGAGTATTTACAGATTCGTAAAGATTCTCTATTCCTAGCAACTCTTCGACCTTTGTGACGCCAAGTTCAAGAACGCCCACAGTGCGCTTCTTCTCATCTACTTCATAATGGACATCGCGATCAAGTTTCTGGACGATAGTTGCAAATTCCACGTACCACTTTGTTGGTTTATCGGCAGGTCCGCTAATGATCAGCGGTGTACGAGCCTCATCGATCAAGATTGAGTCAGCCTCATCAATTATTGCAAAATTATGTTCGCGTTGAACGCAATCTACTAACGTCCAAGCCATGTTGTCGCGAAGGTAATCGAAACCAAATTCATTATTCGTGCCATATGTAATATCTGCAGCATACGCTTCACGACGTTCTGTCGGTGACATGTTGGAGAGAATTACTCCGACCTTGAGTCCTAGAAAGCGATGGATACGACCCATCCATTCGCTATCGCGCTCTGCTAAATAGTCATTAACTGTTACAACGTGAACCCCTTTACCGGTTAACGCATTTAAATAGGCAGGAAGTGTAGAAACTAAAGTCTTACCTTCACCGGTGCGCATTTCTGCAACGTTGCCTTGGTGAAGTGCTGCTCCGCCCATAATTTGTACGTCATAGTGGCGTTGGCCAAGAGTGCGCTTGGCGGCTTCACGAACTGTGGCAAAAGCTTCTGGCAGTAAATCTTCGAGAGTTTTACCAGATGCAAGTTGGTCTCTGAGTTTGATTGTCTGGGCCCGTAGTTGAACATCATCCAAAGCAGAAATTTCTGGCTCTAGAGCTAAAACATCCTTAGCAATTTTTTCGAGTTGACGGATATGGCGTCCTTCTCCAGCACGCAAAATCTTGTCTAGTAGCGGTGACACATATCCTCTTTCATATAAACGGCCGTCTTAACGGACATGGTCATATCTTATTGTCAAAATTCTTATTGTGAAAATCTATCAGTTGCACACGAGGCAAGGACCCCATTGACCCTTATGCCGAGGTGATTTAGCGCCCTGTTTGCTGCCTGGACGGTGCTACCTGTGGTGACTAAATCGTCAACTATGAATATTAAGGTGTTGGGATTTAGCGTCGGAAAAATTTCATTTTCAAAGCGTTTTCCAATCGCAAACGCTCCCCGCATATTTAGCTCTCTCTCACCAATATTTAAGGTTGATTGATCCACAATTTTTTTTGCATGGAATAGGCAGTCGAGAATTCTAAAATTAATTTGCGGATTCTCTATAACAAATTGCGCCACTAAGAGATCTATGTGTGCATACCCTCGAGCCCGATCTGCCGCCTTTCGGGATGGAATTGGAATTATAACTATATTGGGGCTAGGAAGATTCGAATCAATAGAATTTTGTTTTATTGCTCTTGCGAGGGCTCGCTCCAAGCATTCCACTAGAACGTTTCTCGCCAGAGTTTGATTTCCCTCCTTTGCACCAAGAATAATTCGAGATGTGGCTTGAGAGTATTTACTCCCAGCAAAGATTTTAAGCGGGCCGCGATTAGTTATTAAAGTTTCAGTTCCAACAATTCTTTTACACTGTAGGCAGATATTGCTGGCGCTGCTAGATAGTTCGCTTAAACATGAGATACATCGAGCTGGAAAAATTAGCGAGAAAATACCTTTAAGAAATAACACCGAGAAAGTCTCTTAGATAACACCGGGCTTTATTTCTTACTATTTAAAAATGTGGACTTATTCTGGTTGTGCAGAAATAGGTTTTGATTGAATCGATCCACCAGCAAATTTAGGAATAGTTAGAACAAAGTGGGCACCTAACCCACGTGCTCCCCAAACATCAATTTCTCCTTGATGCAATTTTGCATCTTCGAGTGCAATTGAAAGTCCAAGACCAGTGCCGCCAGTTGTGCGTGCCCGTGAACTATCTGCCCGCCAAAAACGCTCGAAAAGTAATTTCTTATCAGTGTAATTAAAGCCAATTCCATAATCACGAACACCCACTGAGACTTCATTTTCATTCTCTTCTATCTGGATATCAATGCTCTTATCTTCGCGATGATCAACTGCATTGGAAATTAGATTTCTAACAATTCGCTTTATTCTCCGTGGATCTACATCAACCATTACTGGCTTATCTGGAGCCCAAAGTTGGATAATTCGATCTTGGCTTGGATGCAGATAATCAATTGTCTCCTTTACTAAAGCGGTTATATCAACCTCTTCAATTTCAAGAACCGCCGCTTGGGCGTCAAATCTACTAACTTCAAGTAGATCGGTAAGTAAGGATTCAAAACGCTCAATCTGAGATATTAGAAGCTCTGCACTTCTGGAAATTGTTGGATCAAAAGATTCGCGTGAGGCATAAATAACCTGAGATGCCATTCGAATCGTTGTCAAAGGTGTTCGAAGTTCATGAGATACATCGGATACGAAACGTTGTTGTAATTTAGAGAGATTCTCAAGTCTTGAAATCTGTTGTTGCAGTGACACGGCCATTTCGTTGAATGAATAACCCAAACTAGCAATTTCATCTTCACCTTGAATATCCATACGAAGTTCTAGATTTCCTGCTGTTAGCTCTTCGGCGACTCTCGCAGCATCTCGGATTGGAGCAATTAGGCGACGGAAGACAAAGAAGGTAATTAAACCAATTAAAAGGGTGAGGGCAATTCCAGTCAACCATAAGTAGTTAAGAATTAAGGCCATGGTTCGGCTCTGCTGAGCCAAGCTGAAGAGAACATAAAATTCGTACTTACCTGCGCCCTTAATGGTTAGGTTATGGCCGACCACAATTGCTGGCTCAATTTTCCCATCAATATATTTAAGATTTGTTCGATCCCATACCGTCTTTTTGGAGGCTCTTGTTAAAATTCTAAACTTTTCCGATACTGAATTTGCTTCTAAGAGATTAGAAGTACCATCATATTTATAAAGGCTCTTTGTCTTTGCATAAGAGAAGATTGCTAACTCTCGCGCAGCACTTTCAAAGCTTTTTGGTGGTACGGCTAAAATTTCTGCCAAGATTAATTTAAGAGCAGCCTTATCCTGATATTGCGAGAACGTTAATTGAAGTTGCGTATTGCGGGCAGTTGATTGCGCATCAGATATTGAAAGTTTAAGTTTTTCATCAAATATTCCTGAAGAGATTTGGTTAAAGAGCGCCGAACCAAGTAGCCAGATAATTATTACTGAGAGCGCAACGATTGTGCTGGTAACTCGAAAAACTAGCGAAGATCGCCAGGCAGCAAATGGCGATTTCACTGGGAACTTCCAGGAACACCAGCCTTATAGCCAACACCACGAACGGTAAGAATTATTGTTGGATTCTCTGGATCAAGTTCAACCTTTGAACGAAGTCTCTGGATGTGTACGTTGACTAATCTGGTATCAGTTGCTGGCCGGTAGCCCCAAACTTCACTTAGTAGAGCTTCTCTACTAAATACTCGACCCGGTTCTTTTGCGAGTGCCACGAGTAAGTCAAACTCAAGTCGGGTTAACGCGATGATCTGACCGTCGCGAATAATTGAATGCTCGATTTGATCAATTTTGATATTCCCAATTTGTAAATCGGAACTTACTTCGGCGGTGCTGCGACGTAATCTAACTTTCATACGAGCAACAAGTTCTGATGGATCAAATGGTTTAACCATGTAATCATCTGCGCCCGCTTCAAGACCGGCTACAACATCCTGCTTATCGCCCTTTGCAGACAACATAACTATTGGAACCATAGATTTTTCACGGATTAATTTACAAACTTCAACTCCGCTTAAACCGGGAAGCATCACATCTAAAAGAATTAAATCGGGATTCTGCGCGGTGAAGATTGGCATAACCTCATCACCGCGACCTACTAAATCCACTTCGTAGCCCGCACCGTTTAAAACGATGCCGAGCATCTCAGCTAGATCTTGGTCGTCATCGACAACCATGATCAGAGTCATTAGCTACCGTGGTCCCAAGAGCTTAGGTACTTAACTTGTGCTGGTGTTAATTGATCAATTGTTGATCCCATGCTTTCTAACTTCAAGCGCGCAACTTCTTTATCAATCTCAGTTGGAACCTCATGCAATCCCGCACCAAGAGTTGCAGCGGCTTTCAATAAATATTCTGCTGTTAACGCTTGATCAGAGAATGACATATCCATTACAGATGCTGGGTGACCTTCGGCCGCACCAAGGTTTACCAGGCGACCTTCAGCAAGAAGAAGAATGCGACGGCCATCTGCCATTACATATTCATCTGTCTGGTGGCGCATCTTTGCATTCTTTGACTTAGCGTTTTTCTCAAGCCAAGCAACATCTATTTCAATATCGAAGTGGCCAGCATTTGAAAGTATTGCGCCATCTTTCATAACCTTGAAGTGCTCTTCGCGAAGCACATCGCGATTACCAGTAACGGTTACATAAATATCGCCATACTTTGCCGCTTCAGTCATTGGCATTACGCGATATCCCTGCATGAGTGCATCTAAAGCCTTAGTTGGATCGATTTCAGTAATAATTACATCAGCGCCCATACCCTTTGCGCGTTCTGCAACACCTTTACCGCAATATCCGAATCCTGCTATAACGAATGTTTTACCCGCTACAAGTGAGTTCGTGCAACGGAAAATTGCATCAAGTGTTGATTGACCAGTTCCAAAACGATTGTCAAACATATGTTTTGTGTCTGTGTCATTTACAGCGATCATTGGGAATTTAAGTGCGCCATCTTTTGTCATCTGGCTTAGACGGATAACACCTGTTGTTGTCTCTTCGCAACCACCGATGATGCCATCGATTAATTCGGTACGAGTTGTGTGAAGGGTATTAACCAAGTCGCAACCATCATCGAAGACTAGGTGCGGCTGGATATCCAAAGATGCGTTGATATGTGAGTAGTAACCATCGCGATCAACGGCGTTGCGAGCAAAAACACTGATGCCATATTCATGGACAAGGGCCGCAGCTGTGTCATCCTGAGTTGAAAGTGGATTTGATGCACATAGTGCGATTTCAGCGCCGCCAGCTTTTAGGGCGCGCATTAAATTCGCAGTCTCAGTTGTTACGTGCATGCAAGCCGAAATACGAATGCCTTTAAATGGTTGTTCTTTCTCAAAGCGCTCACGAATTTGTGCCAAGACTGGCATGTTCCGTTCGGCCCATTCAATCTTCTTCTTGCCTTCGGCTGCTAAGGCAGCGTTTGCAATGTCATGCTTTACGGCTGTTGCTACGTTCACGTATAACTCCTATTAAATATCGAATGAGAGGCTTCTCGAATTTATGTGTAGGAGCGTAGGTTATCGCTTAGCCCTGATGATTGCGAGTAGAGCGTCGCGAGCCTTGATCATTTGAGCCTCAGTATCGCCTTCGACATTTAATCGAAGCAGTGGCTCGGTATTAGAAGCTCGGACGTTAAACCAGAATTTAGGGCCGGTCAATGTAATGCCATCTAAGTCATCGACTTCAAAACCCTTTTTGCTATCACCATACTCAGCGAGAATTGCCTCGATCGTTGCAGGAACATTGGTGACTTCAGAGTTAATTTCACCGCTTGCCGAATAGCGGCTAAATGGTTTTAGTAAAGTTGAAAGTGAACTCTTTCCAGATGCAAGTTCTGTAAGTGCAAAGAGCGCAGCCAACATTCCAGAATCTGCGCGCCAGAAATCCGCGAAGTAGAAATGGCCAGAATGCTCGCCACCAAATATGGCACCAGAATCAGCCATCATCTTCTTTATAAATGAATGGCCTACGCGAGAGCGAAGTGGAGTGCCACCATTTTCTGTAATTATTTCTGGAACCGCTTTAGATGAGATTAAGTTATAAATTATTGTGGAACCAGGCTTACGTTTTAACTCGCGAACGGCAATTAAACCAGTAAGCGCTGATGGATTTACAAGTGCCCCTTTCTCATCAATCAAAAAGCAGCGATCAGCATCGCCATCAAATGCCAGTCCAATATCTGCCTTCTCCTTCAACACTCGCTTCTGGAGATCGACTAAGTTCTTTGGATCAATGGGGTTTGCTTCGTGGTTTGGGAAATTCCCATCTAACTCAAAGTACATGGGAATAACTTCGACATTTAAGAGCGCCATAACTGCTGGAGCTGTGTGACCAGCCATGCCATTTCCGGCATCAATAACAACTTTTAATTTACGTTGTGGGGTTTTGGAATCGCCGATTTCAGGAAAGAGTGAGATCAGATAGTCAACGTATTCCGTTAATAGATCGCGTTCACTCTCTTTGCCAACTGGTCGATTTGTAATTGGCATCCCATCAAGAATTAATTGTTTGATTCGGCGAAGTCCAGAATCTTGACCGATGGGAACTGCACCGCTCTTACATAATTTCATCCCGTTGTAGGCGGCTGGATTGTGGCTTGCGGTAAACATGGCGCCGGGCATATTTAATTTTCCAGCTGCGAAATACAACATATCGGTCGACGCTAATCCAATTCGAATTACATCCATACCTTGAGAAGTCGCACCATCAGAAAATGCATCTGCCAAAGTTGGCGAAGATGGGCGCATATCTTCACCAATAATTATTGTTGATGGTTCTCGCTCTTCTTGCAAGAATTTTGCGTATGCCCCACCAAGCACGAAGGCGAAATCTGGAGTTAGTTGTGAATCAACCAGACCACGTACGTCGTAAGCCTTAATTATTGAATCTAAGAATTCACCAGTGAACATACCGAACAGTGTAGGTTAATTTGGGATAGCGCGAAGATGGCCTCTACGCCCAATTTCAAGCGGAGGAATTTCAAATCCGGTTAGCGTAGTTTCACTTGAGCCCTCTTTGGATCCAGCTTCGCGAACTGCATCTGCAATTGCCATCAAATCATCGTTAGTTGGTCCGGAAGCAACTGATTCTGGTTCATGTTTAATTACAGTCCAACCTACTGGCGCACTCATTCGCAGACTGTGTTGATCACAGAGATCGTATGCATGTGGTTCCGAGAAAGTTGCTAGTGGCCCAAGCACCGCAGTTGAATCTGCGTAAATATAAGTAAGGGTCTGGGTTGCAAGGTGGCGACAGCCAACGCGAGAGCACAGGCGACCTGTGCGAGGTTGTGGACGTGTCATACCTAAGAGGTTATCGCGATTGGGTGATAAAACTTGGGATTTACTCGCGTGTAATAACTTTTGTATCAGAGCTTGGAACCGCTGAACTTTCAAGTTGGGCGCCTGCTGCCAATGGTAAATGGCTAAAGCCAATTTTTTCTTTAAAGATTGCACCGCCATATACCTTGCCATTTACAGTGCTAAAGCGGGCGCTTAAAACACCGCTCTTAGGAAGCCAGGTTGCCAAATTATCACTGCTGCCACTTCTAACCGTTGTGCTGTAGACCTTTCGCTTCTTGTCAGTCCACTGCACATCAACTTCAAAATTCTTTCCCTGAAACACGACATCAGGTCGCAACCCACCAAAGAAAATAGTTACATCTCTTAATTCATGTCCTGCAGTAGACCAAGCAAATTCATTTGCCCCATTGAAAACCCCGGAGCTCTTTACTGCAGCAACAATTGGACGATCCGAGGTAAGTACTAAGGAGAAGTTACGTGAATTTACGACTGGCTTGAATGATATGTCCTTAACTTTTCCAGCTTTAACATAAATATCATCAAGTTCTAGCGGTGCAAATGTGCCATCTGTTGAAACCAAAATCACCCGAACATTTGCGCTAATTTTACCCGGGGCCAAAATTCTTAAAGTCTGGTTTGTATTTCGAGCAGCTCGACTAATGTTACTAATCGCTGGAATTACTACACGAGTAGCAGGATCCGCTCCTTGTGAAACAAAATCTCCGCCTAGTGCGACAAGGCCCCGTTGCCGTTGATCATGCAAGAAAGTTGTAACTCGACCAGATCTTGTGATTGCGTGAATTACTAAGGAATTTTCACCTGGTGCCAGAGTATCCAAATAGATTCGCTTGCTGGAGTTCTTTGAGATTCGTACCGAAATAACGGATGAGACTGAAGTTGGTGAATAGACAATTAAATCCACAATTGATGTGCTAAGTCCGCTGTTAATAATTGCAAGTGAGGATCTACTTGTAACAGCGCCAGAACCACCAACAAACCATTGGTCTCCACTGCTTATGGAGCAAACAACCGTAGCAAGAGAACGTGATTTTGATCGGGTCACATTTATTGAAGTTTCACTATTTCCTTCAACTAGTAATGGGTTAGAGGAGAGATAGAAACTAGTCTTGGCTTTTACCAGAGTATTTTTCTTAGAAGGAATCTGCTTAACTAATATTTTAGAAGATGGTAAAACTGATGTGGAAGTGGAATCACTTAGATTTGCCGGACAAACTGTTGCCGGATAGGACTTAACGGTTGTCAATCCAGTGCTATCTGGCTTAATGACGAGAACGAAAACAATCGAGAGAACAAGTGCACCAAGTGCAGCGGTTATTTTATTGATCATGCAAGCTCCTCAACTGGAACTTCACGGCGGCGGCGCCCAGCTGGAAGTGATAGAACAATGACTGTCAGTAAGGCAATTAATTCAACTGAAATTAACGCCCGATGTTTAGTTCCATCATGCAAGAGAATAACTGGACCAGTTTCCGCTACCTCGAAACTTGGTAATCCAAGCGCGGATTGGGTTGGTTCAAGTTGATTGCCATTAATAATTAACTTCCAACCTAGATTAAATTTTTCAGCAATAGTCACTGTTCCTGGGGTCTGTAAATCATCCATGGCTCCAACTTTTGCAGAATTGATTGCGGTTGTAGCACCTGTAGCGTCGAGTACTGAAACCCGAGCTTTACTTTCAACAACCTGCCAGATAATTCCAGAATTTGTAGATGAGCTGCGAGTAAAGCCACCAATTCCATCAATAGTTCTTGCCACTCCTTGGTCGATTGGGTTTTTCAAGAAAACATATTGAATGCCATACGCGCCTAAAGTTTTACTTGATGTAAGTCCAGCGCCACTCATCAATTCAAGAATTGCTTGGGTTACCAGTGCCGGGGTTGCCACCGCAACATCTGCGTCGCCAATTTCTAAATCAGAACCACGTGTGACAAAGTAATTAAGTTGATCTTCGGTTCGGCCAATTACCAGAGTTTTTGGTCTATTTGGAGTGTCGCTTAGCGAAGCGATAAAAGGCGGAATGACCTCTACTTTATTTGCTGTTACCAGGGAATTTGCGCCACCTGTAATAGCCCAAAAACTAGTTGCAGAAATTGAGAACGTTGAAATAATTACGATTAATACTGAAAGAAAATGTCCTAGGCCAAGCTTTGAATTCTTCAAATTAGGAAGTAGCTCAACTGCAATCTTTAGGGTTGGAATTAGGATTAAAATTTCAATAAACAGAATTATTGTTCCGGTCCAAACTTGACCGTTGCTTCCATGACCGAACACGTTAATTTGAGAGAGTAAAACTGTGATTGCAAGCAAGCCAATCGCAATACTTGATTCCGTAGGATATTTCTTAGTCAACGTCATTGCTATGAGGAACAATATAAATGGCGCCACTATCCAGACTGGGACTCCAGATGCACCGGTAGGATTTAATAGAAGAATATTTAACAGTGAGCCGCTAGAAAGTGGGAGCCCTGGATCTAAGAGAATTTGCGTCGGATGCAAAATTACCGATGTTGACCATGGCGCATTTAGTAGCCCTGGAATAAGAAATAGCGCAAAAATTCGCTTCACCCGAGCTAGATCTGCAACCATTATAAATTTAACTGGTCTAACGTCTTTAATTTCTAACCTGCGCTTAAAGAGCTCAATAACAAAAACCGTTAGATAGAAGGTGGTCCAGGCAACTAGAAAGAAGGTTGAGAAGGCTGAAATGAAAGCAGCCAATAACGTTAACGCATAAATTCTTCGCCAACCGAGCGACTCGAATTGCAAAGTTTTTGGTAATACGCTCATAAATGTTGGGGCGATTAAAGCCACAACTAAAGTTCCGAATCGACCTTGATTTATACTGCTCCAAATCACGGGTGACATGGCATAGATAACGCCACCGATGACTGAAACTTGAGCACTCAAACCAAATCTCTTAGCGCTGCGATACATCACGAAGAAGGCAAGGGGTGGAATAAGTAGGAAGAAGATAGTCAGGAATAACCAAACTTTCCCGAACGTTAAGGCAGATGCACCAGCCAATATTGCAACCCATGGTGGCGTTGAGGCTGCTGAACCTAATCCAACTAAGTGCCAAGATTCTCTGTACTTAACGATTAAATCCATCGCACCACTTGGTGACACCGCTAGCGCACCACCGCTAATAGAACCAAATCTATTTCTAGAAGCAATTAGTGAAATTAAGAAGGTAGATGCAAGGCCGATTAAGAGCGGTCGATTTCGAAGAGTCTGCCAATTAGATTTGCGGGGTTTTATAAGAATATCTTGATCATCAAAACTCTCATCAATTACCCCAATATCGGCATACGACACATTTGACTTTGAATCATTCAAATCCGAATCATTATTGACATCAGTCTTGAAAAACTTTCGCAAGGAATAATTAAGCTGCTCAATTGCAAGCCGTACCTGACTACCTCGTGGTGGGATAAATTGTCTAATTACTCTTGGGGAGAGCAAGCGTTTTTGCTTTCGTAATTTTCTAGCAACGATTAAATCATTCGGCCTAATTATAAGAAGGCCTACAGCTGCAATTTCATCGGCTGCATATCCCGGAAGTTTTGCAATTAAGTAACCAATTGCTCGAATTGCAGCGCTTCCAACAATTTGAATTGCAATCCAAGGCAGTAACCACCAAGAAGCATTAGCGAATAAAACATAGGCTGCATTCTTGCGATCTAGAAGTCTTGGGCGATGCAGGAAAGCTTCTTCAACATCAACGCTTCTTCGCTCGGACGCTGATGCCTCTGCATGATAAACAAGTGCTTCTGGCGCAGTCATGACTGAAAAACCGGCAACTCTTGCCCGCCAACCTAAATCAACATCATCTCGAAAGAGTGCAAGATTTGGATCGAGCCCGCCCAAATCTTCAAAGATTTTACGTCTTGCCAACATTGCTGCAGTACTTACTGACATCACATCCATTGGTTGATTAAATTGCCCTTGATCTTGTTCGCGTGGATCTAACCCAGTCCAACGTGCGCCATTTACGGCAATACTTATTCCAACTTCCAATAAATGTTTGCGGTCATACCAACCGCGTAATTTTGGACCAACAAATGCAACTTGTGGTTTATCAATCAAACCTTCAATTAATAGTTGAAGCGCCGTTCTAGTTGGCGCGCAATCGTCATGGAGAATCCAGATTAATTCTTCTTGATTATCGTTTGTTAATTTCTTCGAGGACCCAAGTGCGAGCGCTATTGCATCACCGAAACCGGCATCCCGATCAGTTTTTATAACTGTTAAGCCAGCGCCTGTAAGCATTTGTACTGAGTTATCGATCGAACCGGTATCAACTGCAATAATGCGATCAATCGGCCTGGACTGTGCAGATATTCCAGCAATGGCTTCTGGTAACCAAGTCGCACCGTCATGCGAAACTAAGATTGCTGTAACGAAAAAATTGTCAGCCATTAGTTAATTCTTGACTAGTATTCTTAAAATTGCGATTAAATTTAAAATTAAGCAGAACGGCGCTTTAGGCGACGACGCTCACGTTCGGAGAGGCCACCCCAAATGCCGAAACGCTCATCATGTGCGAGCGCGTATTCCAAGCACTCACCACGAACGTCACAAGATAGGCAGACGCGCTTAGCTTCACGAGTTGAACCACCCTTTTCAGGGAAGAATGCTTCTGGATCGGTCTGAGCACATAGTGCGCGCTCCTGCCAGGAAAGTTCGATACCGTCGCTATTGATTACGCCTTCTGTTGCAATTTGTTGAATCTGGCGTGGATCGCTCATACGGGTACTCCTTCAAACTATTAGCCGCCTGGGAAGGCGGGGTTACTAAGATAATTACACGCGTGTAACTCGATTAAGTCAAGCCATTGAGCCAACTATTTACGCTCAAATTCAAAATATTTTAAGAATTCACACAAATTTCAACACTATCTTCGGAATTTTCAGATGCCTTTTGGACTCAGGGAGAAACTCCTGAATAGTTGGCAAACGCCATTAGCAGTTTGTATGGACAATTGGATTTAGATGCGGGAGCGGGATTTAGATGGGGGCTAAAACCCAAAGTAATTGTCGAACGAAATTACCTGCCCTGGAACTTCAAAGCCCTCTGCCACAAAGCAGTCTGTGAGCTTGGCACCAGCTCCGATTATTGCGCCATCACCAATAACACATCCAGATATTTGAGTATCTGCCGCGATTTGGGCGCTTCGACCAATCACAGTTCCACCCGTGATTGAAGCACTTGGGGAGATTTTAGATCCTTCAAGTGCCAAGAATTCTTTACCTGCTGCTAAAACTAAATCACGAGATGCTTTAAGCAGGGCAGATGGCGTTCCGATATCTAGCCAGTATGAAGTGTCAATAAAACCAAAAACTCGTGCGCCAGTTCCAAGTAAGTTGGGAAATGTTTCCCGCTCCACACTTATAACTTTGCCAAATGGAATATTGTTAATTACATCGCGATTGAAAATATAGCAACCCGCATTAATGATATTTGTTGGCGGATTTTCCATCTTCTCATTGAAGGCAGAAACTCTTCCAGATTCATCTAATTCAACAGCGCCAAAGGCTCGAGCATCTTCCACTTTAGTTAAGAAGAGCGTGATATCAGCGCCCTTTGCTTCATGAAAATTAAACTGGGCGTCTAAATCATGGCTACTTAAAACATCGCCGTTGAATATTGCGACCGGTCCAGTTCCAGAAAGTTCTTGTGCGGCATTACTAATTGCACCGCCTGTACCAAGTGCGACTTCTTCGATGGCATATTTAATGGATATTCCAAAGTTTCTGCCATCGCCAAAATAAGGCTCAAATAACTCTGCTTTAAATGAAGTTGCTAAAACAATCTCAGAAATTCCTGCGCCGCGGGCTTTTACAATTTGATGTTCAGTAAATGGCACTCCTGCTACCTGAAGCATTGGTTTTGGAGTGTTATTAGTAAGTGGCGCAAGCCTTGTCCCCCGGCCACCTACTAAGAGAATTGCACTTCTATTCTGCAAATTTCTCAAACTTCAAGCCAATCTGATCTGCAATTTCTGTCATTGTTCCCATGATTGAAAGGACTTCATCGAGTGGAAGCATCGGAGATTCCTTCTCACCGGCACGGAAACATCTAGCGAATTCAATTGCCTCTTCGCGAAGACCATGGCCCACATATCGCTTATCGGATCCAGCTACTACTTCATCCTTGTAATTAATTACCCGCCAAGTTGTTGGATTATAAAAAGTGCGATCAATTTCAATTCGAGCATCGCTTCCAATAATTACCGCGCGGTTTGATGTTGCGGCTAAGTTTGTTGTATTAAGAAGTGCTTGGGCACCTGATGGATACTCCAAAACAATTGTCGTTTGGCCATCTACTCCAGTAAATGCTTTTGTGCTTCGTGCCGTTACGCGAGAGGGCGTTCCAAGCACCATTGAGGCAAAGGAGACTGGATAAATTCCAAGATCAAATAGCGCACCACCACCCAACTTTGGATCAAAGAGTCGGAAGTTTGGATCTTTCTTAAACCATTGTCCGTGATCTGCGCGAACAGAGATTATTTCACCGAGAACTCCAGATTTAATAACTTCACGAATTTGAATCATATGTGGCAAATAACGAGCCCACATCGCTTCCATCAATAGCAAATTCTTCGACCGAGCAGTATCAATCATAGTTTTCGCTTCGTCATAACTCATTGCAAATGGCTTCTCGCAAAGAACAGGCTTGCCCGCATTTAGCGCCATCAAGGTGTCACGCATATGCATTGGGTGGTGGGTAGCAACATATACGCCATCAATTTCTGGATCATTAACTAACTTTTGATATGAATCATGGCGATTAGGAATCGCAAATTTATTGGCAAAACCATCAGCCTTTACCTGTGTTCTAGAACCGACTGCAACTACCCGATGATCTTCAAGGCGCAATACATCTCTTGTGAACTGCTCAGCAATTCCACCGGCACCTAAAATTCCCCAACGAAATGGCGTTACAGACATCTTCTTCTCCTAATAAATAAGTGGATAGTTAATTCCTATTTCCAAGAGAGTCTAATCCCAACAGCACCAAATTTATAGAGCAAAAAAGAGCTCCGCACGATTAACATGCAGAGCTCTTTTTGTAGCTAATGAGTGAGGCTATTCAGCCTTCCCGGCCGCCTTATTTAAAGCACGTAGAACTTGGTAGCCAATTACTGCAACCAGAGTTCCGTTGATAATTCCACCGAAGGAATAATCTCCGCGCTTCCATGTCATGTCAGCAATTCCGATAATCAGAGTTGTTGCTGCAATAAGAAGGTTAGTTGAGTTTCCGAAGTCCACTTTATTCTCGATCCAAATCTTGGCACCAAGAACACCGATCATTCCGTAAAGGGCAACTCCTACGCCACCAAGAACACCAGCAGGTGTAGCGCTAAGAATTGCGCCAAACTTTGGTGAAAGTGAGAGCAAGATTGCGCCGATGCCAGCTACCCAATAAGCAGCTGTTGAGTAGATACGAGTAGCAGCCATTACGCCAATATTTTCAGCGTAAGTAGTTGTACCAGAACCGCCACCAGCACCAGCAAGTGTTGTTGCAACACCATCGGCGAATAGGGCGTTACCCATTTGGCCATCAAGATCTTTTCCAGTCATTGCAGATACTGCCTTAACGTGTCCAACGTTCTCAGCGATCAGAACAAGAACAACTGGGAGGAAGAGCAGGATTGCATTGGTATCAAATGTTGGAGTTGTGAATGTTGGCATCGCAACCCATTTTGCAGCTTTGACACCATCAAAATTGATATCGCCGCTAAATGCTGCGTAGGCATAGCCAACAACAATTCCACCGAAGATGCTGATGCGACCTAGGAAGCCCTTGGAAACTGCCCCGATTAGCGCAACAGCGGCAAGAGTAATAATTGCAGTTACAGGTGCTTGCTTAAAGTTGTTGTTCGCAGCGCCTGCAAGGTTAAGACCAATAATCATTACGATCGAACCGGTAACAATTGGAGGCAAGAGCCAGTTAATCCAGCCGATACCGACCGCATTAACTACTAGACCAACAACGGCAAGAATCACACCGGTTGCGACAACGCCACCAAGGGCTACTGCCATTCCACCATTTGTCATTGCAGCCGCAATTGGTGCTAGGAATGCAAATGATGAACCTAGGTAGCTAGGTACTTTGTTCTTTGTTAAGGTAAGAAATATTAAAGTTCCAACGCCAGAGAAAAATAGAGTTGTGCTTGGTGGAAATCCAGTAATGATCGGTACTAAGAATGTGGCACCAAACATCGCTGCAATGTGTTGAATACCAACACCAATAGTTAGCGGCCAAGCAAGGCGTTCGCTCGGCTTTACTACATCGCCATCTTTAACTGATTTTCCATTTCCGTGGAGCTTCCAAGATAAAAGCGACATCGCTTTCCTTCCTAACTACTTAGGCAATTGCCATAGATGGTCTAGGGCAGGGGAACTTACCTAAAAGGGTAAGTCGCTACGCAGGAGTAACCGAGTAAATACACGCTATTTTGCAGGGCGAATTCAGGTGTGATTTCGGTTAGTTGAGCGTGAAGGAAGGGTAATCGTCAGTAACAAGAATTGCTGCGTAACCGTAGACCCGATTCCAGAATTCAATTGTTCCGAGAACGAAGTTTGCAATGCTCTCTGGATAATTTCCTGTTGCACTTGTATTGATCCAAGCGAAAAAGGTAAGCAGGAGAGCGATTACCGCATAGATAACGCCGACAATAATTAGCGGAATTGCAAAGAGCCATTTAACGAGCGGCAACGTGCGAGAAAGTGTCGTACCGCCATTTATTTCAGGTAATTCAACTTTAATATTTGGGTTCGCTTCAATTGAAGGATATTCATCCGTAAGAAGTAGCGCGTAGGCGGAAATGCGGGCGTTTAACTCAAGCATTGATTTATTAAAAGAGAGCACATAACTTGGATAGACGCCGCGAACTAAAAGTGTAAGAAGTGCTGGCAGAAACAGTAAGCCGCCAAAAGATGCGCCGGCATCTATTGATTGGGTAAATGAAGCGATGTAAATAACTGCAGGGAAAACTAATATTCCGCGGAAGAAAACTGTTTTGCGATTCCGATTTGTTAATTGAATTTCAATTGATGTTTCAACCTGGTTAATGCTCATTTGGCCGCCCCTATTTTTTCTTGTTATCGAGCTCTTTGATCAACTTAAATTGGCCATCACCAAGTTGACCTTGATTGGCATACATTTCTAACTTTGCTCTTGTGTCCGCAATATCGAGGTTGCGCATTGTTAATTGTCCGATGCGATCGGCAGGGCCAAAGGCAGCATCTTCGGTTCGCTCCATCGATAACTTATCTGGGTGATAACTAAATCCAGAACCAGTTGAATTAATAATTGAGAAATCATCACCGCGACGTAAGCGAATGGTTACTTCTCCAGTTACTACCGATGCAACCCAACGCATTAATGATTCGCGCAGCATTAGTGATTGTGGGTCTAACCAGCGACCCTCATATAGAAGACGGCCAAGGCGGCGTCCTTCAGCGTGATAGTTAGCGATTGTGTCTTCATTATGAATTGCACTTATCAAACGCTCGTAGGCAATATGCAAAAGGGCCATTCCGGGTGCTTCGTAAATTCCGCGACTCTTTGCCTCAATAATTCTATTTTCAATCTGATCTGACATTCCAAGACCGTGACGGCCACCAATTTCATTCGCCTTCTGCATCAGGGCTACGGCTCCGAGCTTTTCGCCATTAATAGAAACTGGGCGCCCCTTGGAGAATTCAATTTTCACATCTTCAGTTTCGATCTTTACAGATTCTTTCCAGAATGCAACACCCATGATTGGTTCAACTATTTCTAGTGAGGTATCAAGGTTCTCTAAAGTTTTAGCTTCGTGAGTTGCACCTAAAATATTTGCATCTGTTGAATAAGCCTTCTCAACACTGTCACGATAAGGCAGCTTGCGCTTCGAAAGCCATTCCGACATTTCTTTACGGCCACCAAGTTCAGTAACAAAATCACTATCTAGCCAGGGTTTGTAAATCTTAAGCTTTGGATTAGCGAGAAGTCCGTAACGATAAAACCGTTCGATGTCATTGCCTTTATAAGTTGAACCATCGCCCCAAATTGAGACGTTATCTTCGAGCATTGCGCGAACTAAAAGCGTTCCGGTTACGGCACGACCAAGTGGTGTCGTATTAAAATAAGTTTTTCCACCAGAGCGAATATGAAATGCACCGCAGGCAATTGCAGCAAATCCCTCTTCTACTAAGGCTTCTTTACAATCAACAAGTTTCGAACCTTCGGCGCCATATTCCTTTGCGCGGTTTGGGACCGAATCAATATCAGGTTCATCGTATTGGCCAAGATCTGCGGTGTAAGTAAAAGGAACTGCACCTTTTTCGCGCATCCACGCAACAGCAACTGAAGTATCTAGGCCGCCAGAAAAGGCGATACCAACTCTTTCGCCGACCGGCAGGGATGCAAGAACTTTGGACATGTGAGGAGTCTAGGACATGAGGGAGCAGAGCCGAAAATAATTAGGCGCTTTCTTCCCTTTATTCGAGTGAAAGAGTAAGAATCTGGCTTAGCGCCAATTTCCGCAAGGACTCTAATTGAGTATCCATTGAATCATGTAAGTTTTTTGCGCTTGGTGTAGGGCTTGAAAGCTCGGACAAAATCTTATCAATAGGAAAATTTGATTGTGACATTTTCAAAGACTGCTTAGAAATTTCACGAACTCTAAAATTTATGGCATCTAGTGCCGTAGCTTGGGAAACTGAATCCTTTTTACTTATGGCATTATCTAGCATGGCCAACGAATCAGTTAAAACCTTAATGTCATTAACTAATGAATTTAAATTCAAAACTTCTTGAGAATTACTCACGAGACAATCATGGTCAAAATCGTCATAGTTCTCAATATTCATAGGCCTAAAGGCTATTATTTTCCCATGGAATCCTTAGCCCTATTAGTTACAATCATGATCTTAATTTCGGTTCTTGGCGCACCAATCGGCTGGTTGATCCTAAAGATTCCCACTTGTAAATCTTCAACGACAAATGTAAAGAAATTGTTCTCTTTTGTTTTCACGCTACTTGGGTTAATGGTGGGAACGACTATCTTGTCAACGGGGCCTGCAATAGGTGGAGTTTTTATCTCGCTTTTTTCAATATCTTCAGCCATCTTTGTATTCATAAAGATTTGGCGCGATAAGACATATTGGGAACACTAGTAATTTTGAAATAAATTAATGCAGGTAAATATGGTGGAGGTGCCGGGAATCGAACCCGGGTCCTCTAGAGCAAAATCAGGGCTTCTACGGGCGTAGTGTTCTATTCGTTTTCTCAGTCCTGACTCTCACAAACACATGTAGTCAACGAACTCAGCTATAGATTGATTTCCCAAACGATGTCCATAACACCATCGTCAAGTGAGCTCTCTAGCGACGCTAACATCCAAGCCGAGAGCACTCTTGGGTTAACGGATTCACTTAAATCGCTTAGGCAGCGATAGCGAAATCAGTGCGATTTGCATCTGCACTTATGTTTTGCGCGGGTTTCATGGTTTACGAGATCATCCCGGCTTCCTCGGCCCGCTTCACCTGACTCAACACCTAAAGTCGAGACCGTTCACCCCCATGATGGTTGTGGAACATGAAGCATTTACTTTTCTATATTTAGTTTTTTTATGCTAATAATTATCTCTATTGAGAAAATCACCAGTGGTTAATTGTAAGGTCTCGCACTGTTTAAAGATAATTGCCGCTTAAACTTTAGATTAACCTCTTGATTAGCGCTCGGATTTACCTGAGCTGCGCCTTGAAAGTTCACGGGTAATTTCGCGGTTTGCTTGCTGTTCCATAAGTGTGGCCCGCTTGTCATGGCCCTTCTTGCCTTTAGCCAGAGCCAATTCAATCTTGGCTTTACCGTCTTTAAAATAAATAGAAAGAGGCACAAGTGTTAAGCCACCTTGCTTTGTTTCAGCGGCTAATTTCTCGATCTCCTTCTTGTGAAGAAGTAATTTACGTTCACGACGTGGGGTGTGGTTATTCCAAGTTCCCTCTGTGTATTCCGGAATATGAACTCCGCTTAGCCAGAGCTCCCCGTTATTCACCATCGCGAAACCATCGACAAGTGATGCACGTCCGGCACGAAGTGATTTAACTTCAGTTCCACTTAAAACTATTCCACATTCAAATACTTCTTCAATGAAGTAGTCATGGCGAGCTCGCTTGTTCTGTGCTATTAACTTCTGACCTAACTCTTTAACCATATTGACCACCCCATTTCCTTATCTAATTTAAATAGTTTGAAGTATTTACATTAGTAAGGATACGCGAGTTGTAAGCCATCAAGTTACAGAAAGCAGCAGACTCGCATTTATTAGGTGCGCTATTTGGCTATTGCGGCAAGACCGCCCAGAACTAAGAGCGCTTTCTTAATCTCTTCCCCTTCAGGAACAAGTAGATCTGGAGCAATTCCAACTTGGTCAATAACTCTGCCGTTTGGAGTGCGGAATTTTCCAACTGTTATTTCAATCTTTGAGCCATCTACTAATTCCATTATTTCTTGAACGGTTCCCTTGCCATAACTCTTTTCGCCAATAATTACTGCGCGGTTACGATCTTGTAGTGCACCTGCAATAACCTCGGCAGAACTCGCGGTCGATCTATTTATCAGCACGGTCATAGGTGCAACATCAACAATCTGGTCAGTGGATTCAAGAACGACGGGTGAATCATTCTTTCTAGAATATGAAACGATTGTTCCCTTATTTAAAAATAGAGATGCTAAATCAACAGCGACATTTAATAGTCCACCTGGATTATCACGGAGATCTAAAACAACTCCACTTTGGTGCGGGTACTTGTTAAGCGCAACTGCAACATCAGTTGCTACTTGACTCGTGATTGATGAAATCTGAATGTATACAACCTTCGTCGCCAATTGATAGGCAACTACATCGCCATTAAGAATTGATTCTCGGGTTATCTCAAACCTAATCTGCTCTTGATTGCGTTCAACTCCTAATTGCAATTTAGTGTTTGGTGCTCCGCGAAGTGCGGCCACTGCGGTTGCAAGTGATGCGCCGTCCATAGCAACCCCATTGATATCAATTAAGGAATCCAGAACCTTGATTCCAGCTCTAGCAGCCGGAGATTTATTTTGAACGCTAGAAACTTCTAGTACGCCAGATTTGCTCTTGCGAAGCCAAATTCCAATTCCGCTATAACGACCTTCAAGAGTCTGATTTAAATTCTTAACGCTTTCTTGGGGAAAATAGTTTGCCCATTGATCGCCTGACGCTTTAAGCGCCGCTTCAATCGCTGCTTGTTCAAGAACGCTTCGTTTGAGTGGTGTTGGATTTTTTGTAAGTATTTTTGAAATTGATTGCTCTACTGGTGAGGCTTTTCTAGCTTGTCCCACATAATCACCGAGCGCAAAAGCCAAAATAATTGCAAGAGATGTGATTGCGGCTGTCGCATTAAATCCCGCGCTACGAAAGCGAGCAACTATCGATTGCCATGGGGAAAGCATTGGCGAATTCTCCTAGCAAAGGAAGAAATTGGCAAAGTTAGACGGGATATTGCCTTAGGCAGTTAAACCTTTAGGTATTTACGCAAGGTAACAATTGAAGCAACAGTTGAAACTACAAATCCAGTTAGAAGAAGGATTCCTGAAGCAACCCAAACATCCGACCAAGTGAAGAACTTGGTAAAGCTAAGCAGCGGTGCAATTCGAGAATCTACTAATAATTTGAAGGCAGATAAAAGACCAGTAGAGAAAATCCAGCCGACAATTGCCGAGAAGATTCCTTCAAGTAAGAAAGGCAATTGAATGGAGAAAGAAGAGGCGCCAACTAACTTCATCACGCCGGTTTCTCGACGACGATTAAATGCCGCGATTCGAAGCGTGTTGCTTATTAGAAGTGCGGCAGTTAAAACACTTGCCAGACCAATTGCAAGAGCGCCATCTCGAAGTACACCTAATAATTTAAAGAATTTCTCTAAAATACTCCGCTGGTCTTGGACTGAATCCACACCGGGTCTTCCTGCAAAAGCGCTCTGCATTACTGCAAATTTTGTTGGATCTTTTAACTTAACGCGGTACGACTCAGGTAATTGATCCTGTGTCACATTCTGGGCAATTGCAGATCCTTTAAATCTCTCTTGAAAATGTATGAAGGCTTGAGATTGTGATTCGTAATAAACCTTATCTACAACAGGAAGCGCTTCAATATCTGATTTGATTGAGTCGCGTTGCTCCTGTGAAACCGGACCACTTGCACAAGAAGATGATTCAGAAAGTGAACCACAGAGAAAAACAGAAACTTCAATCTTGTCATACCAATAATCTTTCATAACTCGAACTTGTGAGTTAGCAAGAAGTCCGATACCCAGCAGGGTCAAGGAAATAGCTACGGTAATCATCACCGCGAATGTCATAGTTAAGTTTCGGCGCAGACCAATTCTTACTTCACTAAAAAGAAATCCAGTTCTCATAGTCCGCCCCTATCCTGCGTATCCATAAACACCGCGAACTTGGTCGCGAATAACATGCCCACCCTCGAGTTCAATTACGCGCTTGCGCATTGAATCCACAATTTTGGAATCGTGTGTTGCCATAACGACGGTTGTTCCTTCACGATTAATCCGGTCTAGAAGTTTCATAATTCCAACACTAGTTGCAGGATCAAGGTTTCCGGTTGGTTCATCTGCAATAAGAATTGCAGGCCGACTTACATAAGCACGGGCAATCGCAACTCTTTGTTGTTCTCCACCTGAAAGCTCGGATGGCTTGCGATCAGCCTTCTCTTCAAGCCCGACTAGTTCAAGTACTTCTGGGACTTCACGATCAATTTCTTTCTTGGAATATCCGAGAACGTGAAGTGTGAAAGCAACATTTTCAAAGACGGTTTTGCTTGGTAATAAACGGAAATCTTGAAATACCGTTCCGACTTGTCTGCGAAGCTCAGGAATTTTATGGGCCGCTAAAGTATTTAATTCTTTTCCAGCAACAATGATGTCACCAGATGTTGGGCGCTCTTCGCGAAGTACAAGTCTAAGGAAGGTTGATTTACCCGATCCGGAAAGTCCAACGAGAAAAACAAACTCACCCTTTAAAATATCAATATTTACTGAATCAAGTGCTGCGCGATCTTGCTTCGGGTACATCTTCGTGACATTTTCAAAACGAATCATGAACGCCTCCTCGTGCTTCCTAATCTCAATCTAAATCTGAACAGGCGTGCGCTATTCACACAACTTGAGCCTATGTGGGAAGTTTAGAGAGGAATCGAGGTTCAACAGCGGAAATACGCGCGAAAAAGGCTGAGAGATTTCCAATATCCGAGCCCACTTGTGCGTGCAAATTCTTTAATCGGTGGACTTCTTTAATCGGTGGACTTGCGCCACTTAATCCCGGCTTCAATGAAGCCATCGATTTCGCCATCTAGAACGGCGGAAGGATTTCCAACTTCAAAATCTGTACGTAAGTCTTTTACCATTTGATACGGCGCTAATACATAAGAGCGCATCTGATTTCCCCAAGATCCAGAGTTATCGCCTTTAAGTGCATCAAGTCTTGCGCGTTCTTCCTGACGTCTCTTAGCCAATAATTTAGATTGCAGAACAGCCATTGCAGTTGCTTTATTCTGGATTTGAGAGCGCTCATTCTGACAAGAAACAACAATTCCAGAAGGCAAGTGAGTAATGCGAACTGCAGAATCAGTTGTATTAACCCCTTGACCCCCTGGGCCAGATGAGCGATAAACATCAACCCGAAGTTCTTTCTCATCAATTTCAATGTGATCACTCTGTTCAACTACAGGTACAACTTCCACGCCAGCAAAAGATGTATGGCGGCGTGACTGCGAATCGAATGGTGAAATTCGAACTAGTCGGTGAGTTCCTTGTTCAACTGAAAGCGTTCCATATGCATAAGGTGCGTGGACTCTAAATGTTGTTGATTTGATTCCGGCTTCTTCAGCATAGGAAGTTTCAAGCACATCCACCTTAAAACTGTGGCGCTCGCAGTAACGAAGATACATTCGCATCAACATTTGCGCCCAGTCGGCCGCTTCGACTCCGCCTGCTTCAGATCGAATAGTTATCAAGCAATCTCGATCGTCATACTCACCGCTCAATAAAGTTTGTACTTCTAATTCACGTATCGCTCGGGTCACATCATCTAGTTCATTTCCAGCATCCGTGATCGCACTTTGATCTTTTTCACCTTGCGCAAGTTCAAGTAACAAAGGGATATCTTCAAGCCGGCGGCGAATTGTGTTTGATTTGTTTAACGTAGATTGAACTCTAGAGAGTTTGCTCGTTACAACTTGAGCCTTTTCAGGATCGTCCCAAAGATTCGGTGCGCTCGCTTCTTCCTCAAGTATTTTAAAATCCGCCTCGAGTTTCGGAAGATTCAAAACTTGCTCAATAGCCGAAAGAGTTACGCGAAGTGCGCTTACTTCTTCGAGATATTCGCGTGCTGCCATGGGATAAGCGTAATGGCACATTAAATGACTAGTCGCATGTAATAGAGTTTCCCAAAGCTGTTTAACTAAGGAGCCCGGATGAAAATCACTGATTCGTTCTATGAAAGATGTAGAACCGCTGCTATTTGGCTGCTCCGGTTCGAGTCATTGATATTGGTTGGGCTTGTGATTTATTTGTTAGTGGCGACGGTGTTCTCAACCGCGACCTGGCCTTCAGCGCTAATTGGTGAAGTTGTTTTTGGAACTGTTGGGGCAATGGGACTTTATTTCGCTTCGACAGGCTTTGCTAGAAACCGATCTTATGGTCGGGCACCTGCAGTCCTTGCAAATCTAATTGCCATGGGGGTTGCGTACTACATGATTTCTGGGGACTTATTAATAGTTGGAATTCCTCTTGCAATAGTTGGGGCTGTTACTTTTCTTTGTGCCCTCTTTGGGTATCGCGAGAATTCTAAAGAAAATTACTAGTTACCAAGGTATTACAACTTGGTCTTCCCAAAATAAACCAGTTTGATCTTTTCCAACTTCAAAATTTCTAGTCGCAAGCCAAATTGCAGTTGCGGCTCCTTCTTCTGCAGAGCGCGGTGCATCGGGCCCACCCATATCTGTTCTGCTGTGATTTGGGCATGTTGCATCAACTAAAAAACCACGACCGCCCTGAAGAGTTTCATGGGCAAGATTTCGCACCAGCGCATTAACGCCCGCTTTGCTAATTCGGTAGGGCGCTAGTCCACCAGTATTTCCAGGACCTGACATTCGACCAAGGCAAGCAGTGAAAATAATTACTCGACCATTACGAGCATCAGCCATTGCCGGTGCAATTGTATTAATTGCTATAAACACAGAATCTAAATTAATAGCCATAACTCGGCGCCACTCTTTAGTTGTAGTTTTCAATGTTTTAGACATCTTTTCACTCATAACGCCATGGGCTAAAACTAAAGTTGTCGGGGTCCCATATTTGGAAATAATCTCTTCAAATTTTTCTTTAGTTGCATCTAGATCTTCGAAATCAACCGTTTCAAAGTCGCATCCAATTTCGGCGGCGCTATTTTTCGCGCGATCGTGATCTTTGCTCACTATCAAGACTTGCTGTCCGGCAGCTTTTAACGCTTTTGCAACTACAAAGCCAAGCCCTCGAGATCCACCTGTAACGATGGCCAAAGGTTGGGTTGTAGCGCTCGAATTCATGGGCGTAACTTTGCCCAAGATTGTGAGAGATTTCCTTCTGAATTATGGAGTTTGGGGCTTTTATCACAGCCCAATTTCCATACCTATGCCTATTTTTAATAGTACCTGGCCCTCACTGCTATTAGACTCATATAGGAATTTCACGTAACACATGGAATCGGGAGCATCGCGAGTGTCTGCATCTGGGTCGAATACACCGGCAAATCACTTTGGTGGATCATTTGGTCCCAATGAATGGCTCGTTGACGAAATGTTTGAAAAATACTTGGTAGATCCAAATTCTGTTGATGCTGCATGGGTTGATTTTTTTGCAAACTACAAGCCCAATGCGAATGGCGCATCTGCGCCAGTTATTCCAACTTTGGATAATGCCCCTAAAGGTGGAACTCCACCACTTCCAAAAAAGACTATTGATCCAACTGCTCTGCAAGTTCCGGTGGCAGCAACCCAGGTTGGCGCACCCGTTGCACCCGTTGCGCAAGCAACACCCGTTGCACCCGTTGCGCAAGCAACACCCGTTGCACCCGTTGCACCCGTTGCGCAAGCAACTCCTGCGGACCCAATTGTTAAGCCAATTCCAACTTTGGTAACTCCAAGTGCTTCAACACTTGAACCAATTCGAGGTGTAAGTGCTCGCGTTGTTCAAAGCATGGAAGCTTCGCTCACTGTTCCAACTGCAACAAGTGTGCGCGCACTTCCAGCAAAATTAATGATCGATAACCGAACCGTTATTAACAATCATTTAAAGCGCAGCCGTGGCGGCAAGGTTTCATTTACTCACATAATCGGTTACGCGATGATTAGTGCGATTCGCCAGATGCCAGAGATGAATGCTTTCTTCGGTGAGATTGAGGGCAAACCCGCAATCGGCAAGCCAGAACATATCAATCTTGGAATTGCAATTGACTTGGCGAAGCCAGATGGTTCGCGTCAACTATTAGTTCCATCAATTAAGGGTTGTGAATCCTTAGATTTCGCGCAATTCTGGGCATCATATGAAGAGACGGTTCGCAAAGCTCGGGGTGGATCTCTTACTGTTGAAGATTTTGCAGGAACAACAGTTTCATTAACTAATCCCGGAACTATCGGAACTGTTCACTCTGTTCCGCGCTTGGTGCAAGGTCAAGGTTTAATTCTTGGTGTTGGAGCTATGGATTATCCAGCCGAATTCCACGGTGCCAATGAAGAGACGCTTGCTGAATTAGCGATTAGCAAAGTTATTACTCTTACTAGTACTTACGATCATCGAATTATTCAAGGTGCGCAATCAGGTGATTTCTTAAAGCGAATTCATGAATTACTTCTCGGTGAGAATGGCTTCTATGACGAGATTTTCGCCGCCCTTCGCATTCCATACGTTCCAATCCGTTGGGTCGTTGATATGCGATCTAGCAGCGTTGGTCAGGTCGGTAAGACCGCGCGCGTTCAACAATTAATTAACGCCTATCGCACAACTGGCCACTTGATGGCAGATATTGATCCCCTTAAATATGTGCAACGTTCGCACCCAGATTTAGATGTTGTAACACACGGGCTTTCACTCTGGGATCTTGATCGAGAATTTGCTACTGATGGTTTTGGTGGCAAGCCAGTCATGAAGTTGCGAAGGATTCTTGGAACTTTGCGCGATTCTTATTGCCGCACAATCGGTGTGGAATATATGTATATTGAAAATCCAGAAGAACGTGCATGGATTCAAGAGCATGTAGAAGTTGGATCACCTAGATTGCCGCGTGAAGAGCAACTTCGAATTCTCTACAAATTAAATAGCGCTGAATCATTTGAAGCTTTCTTGCAGACAAAATATGTTGGACAGAAGCGCTTTTCACTTGAAGGCGGCGAAACTTTAATTCCGCTTCTAGATGCAATTATTTCAGCAGCTGCAGATCGCGGTCTCGATGAAGTTTGTGTCGGTATGCCACACCGCGGCCGGTTAAATGTCCTAGCAAATATTGCAGGAAAGTCTTACGGCCAAATTTTCCAGGAATTTGAAGGACATTACGCCGAGAACCAAGTCCATGGATCTGGCGATGTTAAGTATCACCTTGGAACTGCTGGAACATTCACAGCAATATCTGGTGCGACTACAAAGATTTATCTAGCAGCAAATCCTTCACACTTAGAGGCTGTGAACCCAGTACTCGAGGGAATTACGCGAGCCAAGCAAGACAAGTTGAATTTAAAAGAGATCTTCTCAATTCTGCCGATCTTGATGCACGGCGATGCCGCATTTGCTGGTCAAGGCGTTGTCTCTGAAACTTTGAATCTCTCGCAACTAAAGGGTTACCGAGTTGGTGGAACTATTCATATCGTTGTGAATAACCAAGTTGGTTTCACAACATCACCACATGCTGCGCGCTCTTCAAGGTATTCCACAGATATCGCAAAGATGATTCAAGCACCGGTCTTTCATGTAAATGCTGATGACCCAGAGAGCGTTGTAAGGGTTGCGCGAATTGCATTTGAATACCGCCAAAAATTTAATAAGGATGTCGTAATCGACATGATTTGCTACCGTCTTCGTGGTCACAACGAGGGCGACGAACCAAGTTTCACCCAACCTATGATGTATAAATTGGTGGAAGCAAAACGTTCTACTCGCAAGCTTTATACCGAAGCGCTTACTGGCCGCGGCGATATAACTGTCGAAGAAGCCGAAGATGTATTGCGTGATTACCAAGCACAACTAGATGCTGTTTATAACGCGGTTCACAATAATGAACCAGAACACGATGAAAGCCTCGTTGTTCCAATAGCACCTCCTCCGGAGAGCGTTGATACTTCGGTTGATGAAGCGACTTTACGAAAGATTGTTGCTACGCAGAGCGCTATCCCAGAAGGATTCTTGCCTCATGCAAAATTAACTCCGCAACTTGCAAAGCGCGTTGATATGTTGGATGAAGGAACTGTTGATTGGTCTACCGGTGAATTACTTGCAATGGGTTCACTCTTACTTGAAGGCTATCCAATTCGTTTAGCCGGACAAGATGTTAAGCGTGGAACATTTAGTAATCGCCATGCCGTTGTTGTTGATCAAAATAACGGATCTGATTGGACACCACTGCGTTCACTAATTTCTGATGAGAATCAATTCTTTGTATTCGACTCTCTGCTCTCTGAATATGCAGCAATGGGCTTTGAATATGGTTACTCCGTAGAACGTGAAAGCGCTCTTGTTATGTGGGAAGCGCAATTCGGTGACTTTGCCAATGGCGCCCAGACCATCATTGATGAATTTATTTCATCGGCCTTACAGAAGTGGGGCGAGCGTTCATCGCTAGTGCTTCTACTTCCACATGGTTATGAAGGCCAAGGTCCTGACCATTCATCTGGTCGAATTGAACGCTTCCTAGCGCTCTGCGCAGAGCTAAACATGACTGTTGCGCAACCATCTTCTCCTGCTTCTTATTTCCACTTACTTCGCTGGCATATGAAGAATCCAGCAAGACGTCCACTAATTGTCTTTGAACCAAAATCTATGTTGCGTTTAAAAGCTGCAGCATCTGGAATGAAAGATTTCACGACTGGAACATTCAGACCTTTGATTGATGATGCAACTGTTGCTAATGCAACAAGAGTTATCTTCTGTTCTGGAAAGGTTTTTCACGACCTAGTTGCAGAGCGCACAAAGTTAGGTGAAAGCTCGACTGCAATTATTCGCCTCGAACAACTTTATCCATTCCCAACTGAACAATTTAGCGCGGTTGCTGCCAAGCATCCGAACGCAAATCTTCTCTGGGTACAAGATGAACCAGCAAATCAAGGTCCTTGGCCATTTGTTTCATTGACCACTAGTGAATTCCTTGATGGTCGCACATTACGTCGCGTATCGCGCCGCGCAACTGCAAGCCCAGCAACAGGTTCACATCATTTGCATGAAGAGGAACAGAAGGCGTTAATGATGGAAGCCTTTACTCGTTAACAATTAAGCTTTGCGGTATCGAAGGAGAAGTTTTCCGATAACTTCAGCGCTTGGGATTGCGCCCCAACTTCTTGAATCAGTTGAGCTCTCTTTGTTATCTCCCTCTACCCAAACACTTGCACCATCAATTCGGATTGCACGTTTGATCGCAAGGAAATCTGAGCCTGCGCCTGATGTGCGGCGGATCAAAACAACTTTTCCGACCAAGGATTCCAAGTTAGAGCGAAGCCCTATAAAGAGCAGCCAATCGCCCTCGTTAAAGGTCGGCGCCATAGAATCTCCGCGGAGTTCAACTGCCTTGAAATGCATACGCCTCATAGGCGTAGTAGTGTCGCACCATAAATCCGGTAAATCCAGAGCACATAATCAACAGTTAGGAAATAAATTCTATGACAACACTAACCTCGAAGATTAAGGGCCTTATTGCTCCAAGTGAATTCGCATTTGCACATTGCGATCTACCTTGTGGAGTTTACGACCCAGCACAAGCAAAGATTGAGGCGCTTTCAGTTAAAGCGACAATGGAGAAGTACGCAGCATCAAGTGATGCAGATTTCAAATCTCGCGCTGTTGCAATTAAAGAAGAGCGTTCAGAATTGGTTAAGCACCACCTCTGGGTTCTATGGACTGATTACTTCAAGCCAAATCACTTTGAGGCCCACCCACAACTTCACGTTTTATTCAATGAGGCAACAAAGCTTGCCGGCGCTGGTGGAACTAAAGGTTCAAATGATGTTGCAGTTGCAGATAAGTTGATTGCAAAGATTGATGAAATTGCCGAGATTTTCTGGGCAACAAAGAAGTAAAAATAGATTAATTAATCTTTGGACATTGATTCGGCAGCAATACGCGCCGCAAATGAGACTCGATCAACCATTTTTCGATTAACACTGCCTGATGCAATTAATTTATTTATATGATGAACCTCAATATTAAATTTACAGACTTGCCCTTCTACTTCTATACAAGTTGCATGGGCTTGAATTTCGCCACCAACACCAACTGAGGCGTGGACAGTTATCACAAAATCTGTTGTTACAGATGTTTCCCCGGTACCAAGATGCTCAGCTAATGCCGCTGTGCAGGCGCCTTCAAAAATACTTAGGAGCGTTGGTGTTGCAAGAATTGGCAGATCATTTAGCGCTTGTGCAACTGAAGTATCCGCTGGGCGCACAGTCATAGCGGCCATCCCGATGGCTCCGCGAACTGACTCCAAATTCATAACCGCTAACTTAGTGGGAAATCGCGCCTAATCTCCTGAACCGTTTCAATTTCAATGTGTGTTTCGCCGTTGATTGTGGTTTCAGTTCGGCGGTATTCGGTAATGATCTGGGTCGGGTTAAACATTTGTGAGGCAAGCAAGGCGGTCTGCTGAGCAATTCGTGAATTTAAATCTTCCGGTGCTTGCTCGCAACATTCATCAGACAAGAGAGATTTCATTCGAGTAAGCACTTGGCGCTCGTGCTCCATCTCGCTCAGGCATTGTGGGCATTGTTGGAAATGGCTTTGGAAAATTTCAACTTGAATCTCGTCGTGAATTTCATCATCTATAAAGAGAATTAAGGCAAGCATGACATCGCTACATTCCATCTGATCCTCCAAACCCTCTATCTTTTGCGTAATCCGCTAGCAATACTCGCAAGAGTTTGCGACCGCGATGGAGCCGAGACATCACAGTTCCTGCGGGAATTCCTAAAATATCTGCAATCTCTTTATACGAATATCCTTCAACATCTGCATAGAAAACTGCGAACCTAAACTCTTCCGGAATTTCATGGAGAGCGCGCTTCACATCGCCATCGGGTAAATTTTCTAAGACTTCATCTTCTGCTGATTTGCCTTGGTCGCTCGTGTGACTTGCGGCCGACGCTAATTGCCAATCCTCAACTTCGCCATCAGAAATTAGCGGACGGCGTTGATCTTTGCGATAGGTATTAATAAATGTGGTTGTAAGAATTCGATATAACCAAGCCTTCAAATTTGTGCCAGGTTCGAATTGGTGGAAAGAGGTAAATGCCTTGGCATATGTGTCTTGTACTAAATCTTGGGCGTTGTGTGGATTTTTTGTATAACGCATTGCTGCTGCATAAAGTTGATTTGTGTATTGCATTGCATCTCGCTCGAATCGGGCAGTTCGCTCAACAACAGTCTCCGTCGCCAATAATTGCGCGGGAGTTTTAGCCTCGATTTCTGATGACATCGGGAGTAAGGCTACTGCCAAGAGTTATCTCCTTTTTGAAAATAAACTGAATATAGATTGAGAGTAATTACATATCAGTATGAACAAGCGCCTTGAGCACTTTATTCCTGGTGAGAGGGTTAAAAAAGGGTACGGGGCTCGCTCACATCGATCTCGACTATCAAATCTGGACCGGTGTTTCTTGTGGCATTTACTTTGGTTGAAACGGGATGAGCCTGCAATCCCCGCGCCGGTTCATCAAGCTCCATTAGCGCGCGTATCTCTTCAACTGAATTTAACTTCGGGTCGAGCCACGAGTCCCATCGATCTTCGGGTAAAAACGTGGGCATACGGTGATGAATGGTTGCTAAGAAATCAACTGCCGGTCTGGTAATTAGCGCTGCACTTTCAAATATTTCACCACTTGGATCTATCCACCGATCATAGATTCCAGCAAAGGCTAGTGATTTATTCGCTACTTGCGATTGAATATAGAAGGGCTGTTTGCTCTCATATTTTCCAAGTTCTGTCGCCCATTCGTAATAACCAGAAGCAGGGATTAAACATCTGCGAGATTTAAATGCACTTCTAAATGTGGGCTTCTCGTGAACACTTTCACTTCGCGCATTTATAGCCTGTGATTGTGAACGTACTGCTTCGGTTCGATCTTTACTCCATGGCGCAATAAGCCCCCAAGAGAGCGTTGCTAATTCCCGCTGATTACTTACATTTGATTCTCTGACAATATAGATTTCACGGGTAGGTGCGATATTCCAATCCGCAGGAATTGATTGCGGAATTGAATTAGCCGTGATTTCAAATTCTTCGATTAATTCACCAGCGGACTTAACAAGGGCAAATCTTCCGCACATAACGGCAACAATACCTGCTGAGGTAGGCTTGCGCAGTGAGCGAAAAAAGTGAGTTATGGTCTGCGCCCTTTCGTGGCAGCAATCCAATCTCAGCATCTATAACTATTCCGGGCTCAAAGTCAGCGACCAATCGGGCGCTAATTTTGGCCGCACTAGCTACAACTCCTTCGCTACTTCGTAAACCATTGCACTCGCGTGATTCCGCGCTAATGATTGCTGGGCTCAAGGCAATTGGTTGTGGAATAACTGAAGATGCAAATGGGGATTTACGAATTACCCCTGGAAAATTACGCGGTCCAGCAAGTGTTGATGTTGGAAATGCCGGAACTGTTATGCGTTTCTTGCCACCGGTTGCGGCTCTTGCAACTGGGCTTATTCATTTCGATGGTGATGCTAGATCTCATGAGCGACCAGTTGGTCCAGTAATTAACGCACTTGAAGAGTTGGGTGTAACGATTGAACATGGCAATAAATATTCGCTACCGCTAACTATTAATGGAAGCGGCGCAATTAAGGGCGGAACACTTGAGATTGATGCCTCTGCCTCTAGCCAATTTATCTCGGCGCTATTGCTAATTGGCCCAGCAACCCAGAATGGAATTACGGTAAAAGATATTGGTAAGTCACTGCCTTCTATGCCACATATCGAAATGACAATTGCGATGCTTAAGGTTTTTGGGGCAAAAGTTGAAAGTAGCGTTGATCAAAGTGGTCGCCGCGAATGGCGCGTTGCACCTGGTGCATTGCAAGGTAAAGATTTAGTTATCGAGCCCGATCTTTCTAATGCCGCGCCCTTCATGGCAGCCGCAATGATTTCTGGTGGTGAAGTATTAATTACTGATTGGCCAAAGCAGACAGCGCAACCAGGTGATCAACTTAGAAGTATTTTTAGCAAGATGGGTGCAAAGATAGAGTTCGAAGGAACTTCTCTTAAAGTTTGTGGGACTGGGAAAATTCATGGCATTGATATTGATTTGCACGATGTTGGTGAATTAACTCCTTCTATCGCTGCTGTTGCCGCACTCGCTGATTCGCCATCTTCGCTACGTGGAATTGGCCACCTGCGCCTTCATGAAACAGATCGACTTGCTGCACTTGCCGCAGAGTTAAATGCATTGGGTGGCGATGTAGATGAGGAAGAGAGTGCGCTTCATATTTCACCATCCCCATTACATAGTGGAACTTTTCATACTTATGATGATCACCGATTAGCAACGGCTGGCGCCATGATTGGGCTAGCAATTAATGGCATTCAAGTTGAAAACATTGCTACGACTCAGAAAACACTCCCAGATTTTCCTGGTGCCTGGCAAGAGATGCTTAACTCAACTAGTTCTTCTAACTCCGTTAGCGTGAGTAAGTAATGGTCGAACCACGTAACTTCAGTGAGTTTGATGAAGATGACGTTCGTTCCCGCCCAGCCCGCAGTACAAGACCACGTACCAAAGATCGCCCTGATTATTCAGAGGCGACTGAAGCTTTTGTAACTGCAGTTGATCGCGGTCGCGTAACTTGTTTGATTGCTTCGCGAATTGGATCAAATCAAATTCCAGAGATAACTGCGATGAAATCCCGCGAACTTGGTAAGAAATCTGTAGTTGTCGGGGATGCCGTTGGTTTAGTTGGCGATATCTCAGGTGAAGAAGGAACCTTGGCACGAATTGTTACGGTAACGGAGCGCAAGAATGCACTGACTCGAACAGTTGATGATGATGCAGAACAAGAGCGAATGATCGTTGCCAATGTTGATCAAATGGCAATAGTAATCGCATCTGAAAATCCAGAGCCTCGCCATGGATTTGTGGATCGCGCATTAGTAGTTGCATATGACCAGGCGATTACGCCAATTATTATTATGACTAAATGCGATTTATCTGATGGTAAAGAATTTCTTAAAGCATATAAAGATTTAGATATTCAGATTATTAAGACTCAAGTCAAAAAGCATAAGGGTAAAGAGCTAGATGAAATTCGCAAAGCCCTCGCTGGAAAGCGAACGGTATTGCTTGGACATTCTGGAGTTGGAAAATCAACTTTAGTAAATGCGCTAGTTGAGAGCGCAGATCGCGCAACTGGTTCTGTTAACGATGCAACTGGACGTGGTCGCCACACTTCATCTTCTGCGATAGCACTCGCTCTTGAGTTCGGTGCCGAAAGCGGATGGATTATTGACACACCCGGTGTTCGATCCTTTGGCGTTGCGCATGTTGATAGCAAACGGGTAATTGGCGCCTTTGGAGAATTTAGTGAAGCCATCGAACATTGCCCAAAGAATTGTTCACATAATGAAGAGAGCTGCGCGCTAAATTCATGGGAGCTAGATGAAAGAAGTAAGTCAAGGTTAGAAAGTCTGCGCCGCCTGCTTCGCGCCTGAAGTAGGATTCCGATATGTCAACCGGTGCACGCAATTTAAATTCTGATTTAGATTTAGCGCTTCGCCTTGCTGATCTCGCAGATCAAATTTCACTAAAGCGATACCAAGCACTTGATCTTGTAATTGAGACTAAGCCAGATTTATCACCAGTAACTGATGCCGATAAGGCAGTTGAAAGCGCAATTAGAGAGGAGATTAATAAATATCGGCCAGAAGATTTAGTCGTTGGTGAAGAATTTGGTAGTCCAGATTCATTGGCTGGCAAGTATTACTGGGTAATCGATCCAATTGATGGCACGAAGAATTATTTACGTGGCGTACCTATCTGGGCCACTTTGATAGCACTTATTGATCCAACTGGGAAAGTTGTTGTTGGAGCGGTTAGCGCACCTGCACTTGCGCGACGATGGTGGGCAGCGGATGGACTTGGTGCAAAAACTCAATTTAATATCGGTGCTAAAGAGATTAAATCAATTAACGTCTCTAAGGTTGCAAAGTTAAGCGACGCCTCTATTTCACATTCAGATTTAATTGGTTGGGGGGCGCACAAAGATAAGTTCCTTGCACTCCAAGAGCGAATTTGGCGAACTCGAGGACATGGTGATTTCTGGTCGCACATGTTAGTTGCTGAAGGCGCGGTCGACCTTGCAGTTGAACCCACACTTGCCCTCTGGGATATGGCCGCTCTGGATATTATCGTTCGCGAAGCCGGTGGAAAATTTACAAATATAAAGGGTGAAGATGGTCCTCATGGTGGCAGCGCAATTTCAAGTAATAGCTTGATACATGCTGAGTTCATAACGGAAATTAATTGATGCCAAATATGACGCAAGCCCTTGGTTCGGTGGAGATTGCTGGCCGCATTTACACGAGTTCACAGGTACAACTAGCGCTCTATATATTGGTTGGGTTGATTGCGCTAATTCTCTTAGGGTTAGTTATTAGCGTAATTCGCAAGAAAGGTGGCGGCAACAATAAGAAGCGAAAAACGAAAAGTGAGCCGCCAGCCCCGCAGTATGAAGAGATATTCGAAATTGAAAGTGAGATCTTCGAAACCAATCCTTACAAGAGCGATCCAGATACCCACTTCGAAGAGCCAATCTTAAGGACCGTAACCCTGACTTTAATGATTGGGTTGCGCGAATATCTTGCAAAGCTGGCTGAGAATCCATCTGATCAACACAAATCTATGTCGGCGATCGCAACGCAATTAGAGGCTCGCGGAGTAACTCCAATTGCATATACCCAGTGGAATCAATCTTCGATTCAAGGAGTTGCGGCGCGGATTATTTTGAGCGGTAAATCACGCACTGCCCTATTTGGCCCAAGTGTTGCAATGGCAAAGGCCAGCGCTAAATTTCCGGATGAGATTTCACTTGCAATTGAAAGCGCACACGCAGCCGGACATAGTGTTTTTGTTTTAGCGATTGATGGACTGGCTTATGGAGTGTTTAGCGTTAGCCACAGGCTGCAATTAATTGCAGCCACTTCATGATTGGTAGCGGGGACAGGATTTGAACCTATGACCTCTGGGTTATGAGCCCAGCGAGCTACCGAGCTGCTCCACCCCGCGTCGGTTCGGCAATCTTATGCCGAAAGGTTTAATAACCCAAATTACTTCAGTACTGCTTTTACTTCTGTGCCGAAATAGCAGCAGCAATAGCCGCTTTCAGGCGATCTTGCGCCTTGCCATATGCAGTGAAGTCGCCCTTCTTAAGTGCTGCTTGTGAATCTGCAAGAGCAGATTGTGCACTAGCAAGAGCAGATTTAAGCGAACTACTCATGTTTGTGTTTCCACCTGAAGTTGTTCCACTAGTTGATTGTGAAGTGTTATTCAAAACAGTTCCAGAATTTCCACCGAAGACTTGGTCAAGGGCGCCCTTTAGCGTGTTATCAAAACCGATTACATCACCGAAGGAGACCAGAACTTTTTGCAACAATGGGTATGCCGAATTATTTGCAGTTGCTCGAACATAAACCGGCTGAACATAAAGTAAGCCGCCGCCAACTGGAAGAGTTAACAAGTTACCAAGAACAACATCCGAACCGCCTTGACGCAATAGTGATAGCGCTTGTGCTACCTCTGGTTTCGCTTCAAAGTTTGAGGCAACTTGTGATGGACCAGAAATATTTGTGGAACGTGGAAGTTGCAGCACTGAAATCTTTCCGTAGTCCGGCCCGTTATCTGAATTAACGACAGCAAATGCCGTTAAGTTCTGGCGATTTCCACGAGGCACAAAGGAGGTTGTAAGTGAGAATGCAGCCTTTTCTTGGCCGGGAAGTTTAAGTGTCATGTAATAAGGAGGTTGAACTCCCGCATTTGCACCCAATGAAGATGGGTCTGTTGGTACGCGCCAGAAATCTTGCCCGCCGTAAAACGCATCAGCAGTCTTAACGTGATAAGTGCTTAATACATCTCGTTGAACCCCGAAGAGATCTTCCGGATAGCGAATGTGTTCAAGTAGCGACTTAGTCATTGCGCTCTTTGGTGTCACAGTTCCTGGGAATGACTTGCTCCATGTAGCAAGTACCGGATCCTTGGTATCCCACTGATAAAGCTTTACGGTGCCATCGTAAGCATCGACGGTGGCCTTAATTGAGTTACGAATATAGCTAACGTTTCTACTCGCTAGTGAGGCAACAGCTGTTGTGCTTGTGGTTATAGAGTTAGTTGTTGCATCTGCCAAGTTTGTCTTCTTTGAATATGGATATCCGTTACTGGTTGTGTATCCATCAACTATCCATAAAATCCGACCATCGACAACTGCAGGATAAACGTTTCCATCTAGCGTGAGCCATGGCGCAACTTTTGCAACGCGCTCACTTGGATTACGGTTAAAGAGAATCTTGGAATCTGAGTTAATTAAGTTTGAAAGAACGATGCGCTGTTCTTGATACTTAATTGCGAATAACAAGCGGGTAAAGAGTGATCCCATTGGGACTCCACCCTTGCCGGTATAAGTGAAGTTCTTCTGACCATTTGCAGATTTATCATCTGGATAATCAAGCTCTGTTGGCTTGCTTGTTTTTGCGCCACCAATGATTGAGTAATCAGGTACGTTCTCACCGAAATAAATACGTGGCTCAAACTTACCGAGACCAGATGTTGGTGGAATATTGCCAACGCTAAATGTTGGCTTGCCATCGGTGTCAATTGTGTTTCCAAATGCGGATACAAAGCCAAAGCCGTGGGTGTATACCAAGTGATCATTAATCCAATTACGAGCCGGGTTGCCCTCGATATTTAATTCGCGGACCGCAACTACTGAATCACGCTTTACCCCATCGATTGTGTAGCGATCTACGTCAAGTGAATCAGCAAAGTTGTAATAAGGCTTAATTTGTTGAAGCTGACGGAAGGTTGAAGGAACAACGCTTGGATCTAAAAGTCTGATATTCGAGATTGTCGCTTCATCATTCTTTAGTTGACCAGCGGATGTTGCAATAGTTGCCTCATAATCTTTTACTGTTACATCGCTCAAGCCGTAGGCAGCACGTGTAGCTTCAATATTGCGCTGGATATATGGCGCTTCCTTCGAAGATTCACTTGGCTTTACTTGGAACTGTTGAATCGCTGCTGGATAAATACCAGAAATCAAAAGCGATGAGATTACAAGAAGACTAAGTCCGGCTGCGGGGAGTACCCAGGAGCGACGAATTATGTTCGCGAAGAAAAGTAATGCGCAAATTAATGAAATGCCAGCCAATATAGCCTTTGCCGGAAGTAGAGCGTTTACATCGGTGTAGGAAAGTCCTGTGATAAGTCTTCCCTCTTTAAGTTCAAGAGCATAGCGATCAAACCAATATGCAACGGCTTTAATTAAAACCAGAATTCCAAGAAGAACAGAGAGTTGAATTCGTGCTGCAACAGTGGTCTTATCTTCCGCTGCTTGCAATCTAATTCCACTATATAGATAGTGAACAGCGGCCGCAGCAATAATTGTTAAAATTAAAGTTGAGATAGCCCAAGCGATTAGCGCTTCATAGAACGGTAATTTGAATACGAAGAATGAAATATCTAAACCAAATTGTGAATCTTTAATCCCAAATGAGGTTGAATTTTTAAACTGTAACCAAGGTTCCCAGAGGGCCATTCCTGATGTTCCAGCGAAATAGAAGAAACCAACTGCGATTGCTACTAAGACCCAGCGACGAATAGGTTCTAATTGGCCGCGGTATCTTTCAAGATTGTCAGCTTCAATTGATACGGGAACATATATTGGTCGCGTTCTAAATGCAAGATAAACATTTGTGGATATAAAGAGTGAGGTAACGAGTCCAAAGATTATAAATAGTGAAATTTTTGTGGTAAGAACCGTGCTCCAAACTGAAACAAAATCAACTGATCTAAACCAAAGTAAGTCGGCGTAGAAACCACTCAAGCTAATCATTATTCCGCCGAGAATTACCAGGGCAATAATTGTTAAAGCAAGTGGACCTGGACGCTTTGGTCGCATTGGATTTTGTGGGCCTGATGAACCGGAGAAGGGATTGCCTGGAAACTGGAATGAACTCATGTCCATACTCTACCTAGTGCAAATATTTGGGCAAACTCAGAGGGGGCAGCGCAACTTTTGAGCAATATCTGTACTCAACAAGCCGTGAAATGCCTGTGAAAGATTTGATACCGCTATCACCTGCAGGCCTTCGGTTTCGACAGTTATGTCGCGGCAATTCGCTCGGGGTATCACAACAATTGTTACAGCGGCCGCTTTTGCAGAAATTAATTTCTGATCTATTCCGCCAATGCTTCCAACTTTGCCCGCTTCATTAATTGTTCCTGTTACTGCAACTTTACGACCATCGATTAGCTCTGGAGATTTTAATTTCGTCAGTAACGCAAGTGAAAATGCGAGGCCGGCACTTGGACCACCAACTTTCTTCATAGCAAATTGGATATCAGATGCCTGCCAATTTAACGGCTCATTTGGATTTAGCTTCTTTAAGAAATTTGCAGCAGCAATGGCCGCCGTTGCCTCGGAGGTGCGCATTTCCTTCTTCGCATTTTTGTCTGCAGATTTAGTGGTTTCGCCCGCTTCGTAAACAATCTCATGTGGCAGAACTACGACATCGCCATCTAGCCAGGCTTTGAGAATATATATTCCTGGTGGCTTGCTATCTGGATTATTTACAAAGACCGAAAGTGAATAGAGCTTGCCTGAAGTTTCTAACTCTTGGCCGCCACTTATCGTGACACCTTTGCTTAAAAGATCAGTAACGGGGCCCGGAGAGATAATCGCAAATGGCGCTGGCAGGCTTAATGTGAAAACTAAGGTGAGGGCTAGAAAATAGAGAGTGGGCCGCGAGAGGTATTTAGGAATTGGGTGTGGTGTCATTTTTAGTTTCATCACGGAAACTGTGTTGGAAACTCTGAAACTTATCTACTGAGCGATTGGTCTCATTTGCATATTTATCTTTGAACTTAGAAACCCAAATTACGTAAATAATTGCGCCAAGGACAGCGAAGAATGGGACAAGCCACCAAATCAAAGCGGCAAAAGCCGGGTTGCCTGTAGCTGCAGCCTGAGCTGTGGCCTCTTGAAAAGCGCCTACCAGAAACATCTTTGAATCCCAATCCCTCATTAAGTAGCCCACCTTAACAAATTGCGCTGAGAAATACCTGCTCAACTCGGGAAGAAAGATTCAAACAGTTTGGTTAAGTTAAATATGGTTTACTTCTTAGCAGTAGAAAATATTTGTAGGACAAGAGTGGAGGTTGGGCGATGAGTGGAAACTTTGGTTTCGGTCCTAATGATCCCAATGATTCAAGCGATCCAAACGATCCCAATAACCCAAATTTCAATGAGCTATTTGCTCAGCTTTCAAACTTTGGTTTAAATCCTGCGACACTTTTTGCCGCCGCAAATAGCGCAGGTTCTGTTGGTCCACTTATTTCAACTGACATTCTCCGTGATGTCGCCCGTAAATTTATTTCAAGCCAAGGAGAACTTCCGATTGGCTCGCAAGATATTGCTGATGCGCAAGTTGCGTTAGATATTGCAAATACCTGGCTCGATGAGGCAACCAATTTTCCTGCGCTATCTAGATCAAACCTTCCGGCATGGAGCAGACGCGACTGGTTAGATTCCTCGGTAGCAAATTGGGCAAAGATGATTGAACCCCTTGCTGATGGAATGGCTAGCGCGCTAACAAATGTATTGAAGCAAGGGCCGACTGAAGGTCCGACTGAAGGTCCAGAACTTGCGGCGATCGCCCCAATCATGCGGGCCTTTATGGGATCTCTCATCGCAAGCCAGCTTGGAACTTCGGTAGGCCAATTAGCAGTATCAATCACTGGCTCTAATGATGTTGCGATTCCACTTTTCACGCAGAGTGAAGCGCGGCTAATCCCCCAAAATATTACGGCTTGGGCGCAAGGCCTAGATATTCCAAGCGATGAGGTTCGAATCTTTCTAGCAATCCGTGAGGCCGCAGCATCGCGCCTCTTCTCGCACACCCCTTGGCTATCGAATTATATTCAAGGCGCAATTACCGCTTATGGCGCAGGTATAAAAATAGATATTGATTCAATTCAAGAACAGGCAGAACGTGCGTTGGAAACCGGTGAATTAGATATCAATAATCCTGAATCGATTTCAGTAGCAATTAGCGCTGGCCTCTTTAAACCTGAGCAGAGCCCTTCGCAAGATGCTGCGCTAGCAAAGTTAGAGATGGCGCTGGCTTTAATTGAAGGTTGGATCGATTATGTAACGACAAAAGCTGTAGGCGATCGACTTCCTTCATACCCAGCGCTCAGTGAAACTCTGCGCCGACGTCGTGCACTTAAATCACCAACGCAACAATTATTTGCAACTCTCTTAGGGCTAGAAGTTTCACCAAGAAAAGCGCGCGAATGTGCACAATTTTGGTTTGAAGTTGAGAGCGAAATTGGGTTAGCAAATCGTGATCAACGCTGGGAAGATCCTGCGTTCTTGCCGAGAGCAGAAGAGTTGGCAGATGTTAAGAAATTCTTGGATAGCACTAGCGTTCCCGATGACCTCTCCGGGTTAATTTAACTCTCAAATAAAAAGCGAAGTTCCCGGGCGCACGATTCTTTGTTTGCCTTCCCCTTGCAAACAATGAACGGTTATCCGAGAACTTCGTGAATAAAACTTAAAGTAAAGAGGGGGCATAATCAACTCCTATCCGCCTGAGCCACGCCAGATATTTTTGTAAATTGCTGTAAATATTTTTCGACTCATTCAATTGCTGCAATGAGTTAATTTTGATCGCGCCAATCGCCCCTAAATATGAAAGATATTTGAATACCTGTTGATAAACTTGTGCATAAGCGGTTGATAACTCTTGAAATCTGGGGAAAAGCGAGGTAATTACAACGGTGAGTTTTACTCCGAGTAGCGATAGCGCCAATTCCGTGGAGAACTTTATTCAAGGTGAAATTTTTGCCGATACCTTCCCGAATATGCCTGCGCTAATTCCGAAAAAATCGATAAAGCAAGAACATGAAGAGCTTTTATCAAGACTTCCAGAATTTAGGGTCATCAGAAGTTCACGGAGAAAGCGGACGCTCAACGCCTTCCGCCAAAATGGGGTGATTGAAATTCATATTCCTGACAGATTGAGTCGTCGTGAGGAGTTTGCAATGATTCCAGAGATGATTGACCTGGTTTTAAAGCGTGAGAACCGGCTGCGCAAGAGCGATAACGCGTTGTTGGAGTTAAGTGATCTAATTTTGGCCGAGTATCTGCCAGATTTTAGCGAGCGCCCGATATCTGTTACTTGGCGAGTAATGCGCGAGCGCTGGGGATCTTGCACAACGGTTGATAAGACCATCAGAATTTCCGAAAGGTTAAATGGCGCCCCTGATTACGTAATTCGATATGTCCTATTCCATGAGTTGATTCATCTGAGGATTGCTGGCCACGGAGATGACTTCTATGAATTCTTAGCCCGCTACCCCGAGAAATTGCGGGCTGAAGCCTTTTTAGAGGGATATGAGGCGGGATCTGTGGGAACTCCTGAGGAAATCTTGGAGTTGCCCCCAATTTAGGCGTGAAATCCCCGTTTGTGAGCGTGTTCGGGGGTATGGTGAGCGCATACGCACGCAGAGCTCGGGATACTCCCAAGCTTTTGAGAGTGCGGCGATTGGAGGGTCATAATGGCTGAAGAATATAAAGGTGAGGCCTACTGCGTTAAGTGCAAAGAGAAGCGTGCTTTTGAAGGTCACGTAAAAGTCTCTGAGTCTGGTCGCCGTATGGCACAAGGCATCTGCCCAGTGTGCGGAACAAAAGTAAACCGTATTCTTGGTAAGGCTTAATTAACACCAAATAAAACCAAATAAAATTGAACCGCCCCTTCGCGAAAGCGCGGGGGCGTTTTTATTGGGCTTCCAAACTGTGGGCTTCCAAACTGTGGGCTAATGAATACCGACAGGTGAAATAAACAGGCCTGCTCCACAATTAAGCGCCAATCAATTTCACTTGCAAGTCGACTGCTAAATACTCGCGATTATGACTTCTCTTAAATTTGATATTGCCTTCAGCGCTGCCAGCTTCCCCAGACTTAGATCTGGGGTAAATTATTTTGCGGTTGGTAATGAATTCAACCCCTGTATGTACGCTGGATTTAGCCACCGTGGCGTTGAATTGGAATCACAAATAGCAAAGTATCTCCTGCAACTTTTAGATGGCTCACATACCTTAGAAAGCATCTATCAATTGCTTGCCGGAAATTTAAAGGAAGTTGCTGAGATTTTGAAGGTACTAGATCGAGAGCAATTAATTGAATTTCGAACTTCCAAATTGGTTACATTTGTTGAAGGCGAATTTGCGCCGGTTAATTTAATTAGTTTTACAAATAAAATGCGGGCTGAGGAGAACCTTTATTGCTGGCACCCCGCAATATCTATTGATAGAAGTTCAGAATCACTGATAAATAGCCGACGCAATTTCGCGATTATTATCTTTGGTCGAAATCGCTTGGCGCTCTCCCTGTTTAGTATCTTGCAGGCAAGTGGATTTAGCCAAGTAAAGATTATCGACCGGAGCATCTCCTCTTCATCTGCTGAATCAGTTCAGATCGCACCGGAGGAGGTTTGTGGTCTTGCGATTCGAGGCAGCGATGTTGGCATGCGAAAAGCCTCAGTAATCGCCGATTTGGCACGGAATTCGCAATTGTTTCCAGCGCAAGATTTAGCTTTTCCGACTGTTCCAGATTTCATAATCTCGACCGAAACAATCCCCCAAGAAACGTTACAGCGATGGATGAGTGAAGCGACTCCACATCTGGCAATCTCAAATTTAATTGAGAATAGAGTTGAGATTGGTCCGATAGTTCTACCCGGAAAGTCACCTTGTTTAAACTGTTTAAGCCTTTGGCGATCCGAACAATATCCCCATCATAAGGAGTTCGAATTAATTGCAGCTTTAGATGGCACGCAAGTAAAAAGTTTGGAACTTCCCTCCGCGCAAGTCGCGCTCTTGTCGGGGATTATTGCTATTCATGTGATCGAGTATTGCGCTAATCAATTTCAACCTAATCAAAATGTGTCCCAATTAGTTGGGGCGACCCAGAGCACAAATTTATTTGAACCCCAAGGCGCTGAAGTTAGATACTGGCAACCACATATTGCTTGTGGCTGCCAGCGTCTTATCTGATTAGTAGAGAAACTAGCTAGCTAGCTGCACTTTTTCCTTTTCGAGCGCATTTATTCGTGGTCGGCCAGCAGTGCGCTTTGCTTGAATAACTTTGCCATCCTCGAATAACTCACCACCCCAAATGCCGCAGGGTTCAGCGCGAGATAACGCACCTTCTAAACACTTGGCGCGCATTGGGCATTCACCACACAAAGCCTTGGCATAGGAAATCTCGGCTGGGCTCTCGGCGAAGAAGATTTCTGGATCTGCCTGATGGCAGGGAAGCTTCGTTGCTGAATCCGCAAAGGCGGTCACACCAATCTTTGCATCTGGGCCTTCGGCCCATCCGGGTACTAATAGTTCGCTGAAGAGAACAGTCACTGTTCTCACCTCCGTCTTTTCTAGGTTTGGCTTTCTCTTGTTGGGTTAGTTGGTTAGTTAGTTGGGTTAGTTCTTTGGACTAGGAAAAGCAAAAGGGCCGCGAATCCTTTGAAAGGATTTGCGGCCCTGGGGCTTTTAACTATCGATTAGCCGATAGTGCTCCAGGATCCGCTCTTTGCAAAGGCTGCATTGGTTGCATAATTAGCAGCGAAGGCAAAGCGCTTATGTGTTGATGGCTTGTTAGTAGCTGTATTAGCTGCTGCCCCAACGAAAGATTTGCGCCAAGTGTTTGATACTGCTGAAACAGCAGAATTAGACGCAGCGGCTATACCGCGAGCGCCTGTAACTTGAGCGAATCGTTGTGACATGTAGAGAAGGGTAACTCACGCCACAATGGCGACGCAAGTTAATTAAATTAGAGAATCCCCTGCAAGAAGGGGCTGGGGCTTCCTGAATATGAGAGATGAAGTTCGCTCTTTGCCCGCGTAAGGCCCACATAAAAGAGCCTGCGCTCCTCTTCAACATCGTTTCCCATCGGCAGGACGCCATCGCTAACGCCGGCTAAAAAGACGTGGTCCCACTCCAAACCTTTTGCGGCGTGAAGGGTTGAAAGCACTACACCGGGCAGGGTTGGTGGATTGTTCTGTTCGGCCCGATCCTCAAGTTCACGAAGATAAGTTCGTAAGGTTGGAGCGCCATCTTCCTGCATCGACTTACCCAGGCCAAGGAAGGCGTGAACATAATCCGTCTCTCCAAATGGGCGCAGAACATCTACTAAATCGATATACCAGTTGCCGCCTTCACTTGGCAGAACTGATGCACTGCGAATAACGCGCATCGCATCTCGCACATCAATTCGCTCGAAGAATTTCTCGGAACTCTTAATTTGAGAGTCAATTCCTGCAGCGCGGAGTTCACGCTCGAAAATATCTAATTGCGCATTTGTTCTAGTTAAAATCGCAACTTCAACTCGGTCGCCAGATTTTGCGCGAAGTTCAGCAATTTTCTTGGCGATGAAATTCGCTTCGCTAGCGTTTGAATCGAATTTTGCAATCTCTGGTTTGGCGCCATGTTCATTCATCGACGCTAACTCGTGACCATGCTCGCCAATCATTCCGCCTTGACGCAAAATTGCATTTGCAGTTCCAATAATTTCTGGAGTAGAACGATAGCCGCGAGATAGCCGGATTACTTGGGCTTTAGGAAAGCGCTTGGTAAATCCAAGTAAGAATGAGGAGCTCGCACCAGCGAAGGAATAGATTGTTTGAGCAGCATCGCCCACAACGCAAATATCTTCGCGATTACCAAGCCATAAGTTAAGCAGACGTTGTTGCAACGGTGAAACATCCTGGTATTCATCAACCGTGAAGTAACGGTATTGGTCACGAATTCGCTCTCGAACATCGCGATCTTCTTCCAACATACCAACTGTAAGGAGAAGAACATCTTCAAAGTCAATTGCACGCTCTTGTTGTTTCAAAGTTTCATATGCTTGATAAACCTTTGAGATATCTTCAAAATTTGCTTTATCTGGCTTATTGTTTGGAATTCTAAGGCTGCGTCCTGCGCCAAGAGCAGATTCAACATATTCATCTGGCGAAATTTCTAAGACTTTAGCCCACTCAATCTCACTTGCAATTTCCCGAAGCGTAGAAGTTTGTGGCGCTAGTGAAGCATCTGTACGAGTTAGCGCTTCAGCGATTGCGCCAGATTTCATCGTTAGAAGTGAGGGAAAGGCGCCACCAAATGAATAGGGCCAGAAATACATCAACTGCTTTATCGCAGCAGAGTGAAAAGTTCGAGCCGTTGCATTTGGGATTCCCAAACCGCGAAGGCGGGCGCGCATTTCACCAGCCGCTCGTGCAGTGAAAGTTAGGGCCAAAGTTTTGCTTGGGTCAGTAACTCCAATTGCAATTGCATATGCGATGCGGTGGGTAATAACTCTGGTCTTGCCGGTTCCGGCTCCTGCAATTACACATACTGGGCCACGAACTGCGGTAACAACTTCACGTTGCTCGGGATCTAGGGCCTCAAGTATCTGATCTGCGCCTGCTGCAACCATTTACTTACCGGACAAATCTCGAACATCTGCGCCGCTTTTCTCATACCAAAATTCAATCATCTTGCGTGCAACGCTCATGCTCGGTGGCAGGGTTAGCGATTGATCTGCAATTGCTTCACGCATCGCTTCGCGAGTTAGCCAGCGAATCTCTTCAATCTCTTCACCATCCGCTTTTGCTGAATCTGGATTGGTAGCAAGCGCCGAGAATGAAATCATAATTGAAGCTGGAAATGGCCAAGGTTGCGAACCAAGATAGGTAATTGCATCTGCTTTAATCCCGGACTCTTCAAATACTTCACGCATTACTGTCTGTTCAAATGATTCACCAGGTTCTACGAAACCAGCGAAGCACGAGAATCTCTTCTCTGGCCAAATCTTCTGGCGACCGAGAAGAACGCGATCAGCTTTATCTTTTACTAAAACAATTACTGCGCCATCTGTCCGTGGGTAATGTTCGGAACCATCTGATGTGCATTTGCGGAGTGAACCACCATTTGCGCTCTCGGTTGGTGCACCACATCTTGCGCAAAATTGGTGTGTGTGATGCCAATTCGCAATTGCCTGCGAATGAATTGCGAGACCCATTTCAAGTTGTGGCAGATAATCTCCCAAAGTTCTAAGGGTCTGATAACTTTCAAGTAGCTCAAAACTTTCAAAATCATGGGCATCACTGCACCAAGCAAAATAAGCAATTCCCTTATCGATGCCAAGAAATAACTCTTCACCGATGGCGAATTTATTACCAGCGCGAAGTTCTGAAATCTGATTGGCGCTCTGAAAATCTAATTCAAAATTTGCTTTAACTAGAAACTTGCCCGATGCAAAGTGCAGAATTCGAGCCTCTTGCCAGAGCCTTGATAACTCATCTGGTTTCAACCGAAGCTCGCCCGAGCGGTCGACCGCCTCGCTAGCCAATGGGAGCTTTAAAACATTCACCTGCAGACCCTACTAGCCAGCGCAACTCACAGCGAGATGGGCGTAAATCCCTTATAAAGTGCGGTGATGCGACTGACCTCTTGGAATTTATTACATGGTCAAGGTGCGGAAAATATGCGCGCAATTGCCAGTGATTTGGCGGTTGGCAATTCCGATTTTGTAATTGGAGTTCAGGAAGTCGACGCTTATCAAGATCGTTCAGATCAAGTTTTTCAGGTTTCAGAAATAGCAAGTGAATTAGGTGCCAAGTATTTTGGATTTGTGCGCTGTGTAATTGGAACACCAGGTTTTAGTTGGCGCAAAGTCCGGAGCGATGAGGCAATTTTAATTACCGACGTGCTTGCGCAGAACGATGATAATCCCCCTTCATACGGAATTGGCTTGATAACCAATATTCCAGTTCTCAAATGGGAAGTATTGGCGCTAGGAAAATCAATTATTGGTTTGCCGCTGGTATTTCCCGATGCAGCTGCTGGGGAGAGCGTTAGACCTAAAGTTAAATTTATCTACGTTAAGGATGAACCGAGATATGCGATTGCCGCACAACTTGAAAATGGCTATACAGTAGTTAATATGCATCTCTCCTTTGTGCCATTGGTAAATCTCTATCAACTTTGGAAAGTGAAACGTTGGTTGGCCAAGATGCCTGGCAAACATATCCTGCTTGGAGATTTCAACCTACCCTTTGATATTCCAGTAAAATTCTCAAAGTGGAAATCTCTAGCGGCAATAGCGACTTATCCAACTTGGCAACCCAAGATTCAATTTGATTACATACTAAGTAATAGCGTAGAACAGAGCGAAGTTAAAGCTATTTACTTGGAGAGTAAAATTAGTGATCACTTGCCAGTAACAATTGAAATTAATTGATCTTCACTAAGTAAATCTGCTGGACGTACAGTCTCATTTGAACCTATATAGTGAAAAGCTGCACTGATTTTCGATAGTGGAATCCCGTACAACTTCGAATAAGCCAAGCGATACATCGCCAATTGAATTGCCGCGGCCGCTAAATCATCTCCGCTCTTACTTTTGCCGGTCTTCCAATCAACAACTTCATAAGTGCCATCAGCCTCATAAACCGCATCAATTCGCCCTCTAAGCAGTACGCCGCCAAGAACAGTTTCGAATGGCACTTCAATGCCACCTGGTGCTGGATCTCGCTTCGCCCAACTGCTGGCAAGCCACTTCGCTTTTAACTCCTCTAAAGGCAAGCCATCTGGATCTGCGCTGGAAATATCTAGAACATCTTCATCCAATACTTGTGGATCTTTATATTGCGCTTCGACCCAGAGGTGGAAAGCAGTTCCACGTCTGGCATATTTATCAATGTGGTTTGGCATTGGACGGCGAATATTTAACGCAAGCTCATCAGGATCTTTGGCGAGATTTACCAGAGTTGAAACTGACATCCGAGTTGGCAGATTCACACTTAAATTCTTCTTTCCCTCTCTGCTCTCCACTATTAGCGCTATTGCATCACTAGCCAAACTAATCTCTTCTAGCGATTTAGCGGCGCTAAGCAATTCTTCAGGTGTTGCAAAGGCGGGGATAGTTGAGACATATGCAACCGACTTTGCAACCTGTTCCGCACGAGCGGATCGGACTGGCCAACTTCCACTTCGCGGATTAGTTCGCGTTGGATTTTCGGTAGTTGGTTTGGTCATCTCAAAAATCTTATTCTTGGAATCGACTGAATCAACTACAGCCTCAACTAAGTTATAAAGAGCGCTGGCCTCAACGGAATTCATTCCATTTCCAAACCAAGATGCGGTTGCCAACAAATTAATTTTTGCTCGGGTAAATGCGACATATGCCAGCCGCCACTCTTCCTCTTCGCGCCGCTTCTTCCAGGATTCTTTAACAACATCTAGGGCTTTTCGCACCTCAACATGTTTTGGCGATCCAGCTGGAAATTCAAAGTCATCAAATTGTTTAGCATCACCACGAAGTGAGATTGGTAGCGCTGCTGAGTTTGAAGTCCAGAGATCCAGGTTCTTGCCTGAACTTGGAAAGTTATCTGTAACTAAACCGGGTACTGCAACGAAATCCCATTCCGAGCCCTTTGCTGCATGGATTGTGAGAATCTGAACAGCGTGCTTATTGGCGGCGACAGATACTGGTTTTAGACCTCCCTCTTCGGAATCGGCAATCTTTAACCAATCAAGGAAGGTGGAAATAGTTCCGCCATTTCGTTGGAATTTACCGGCCTCATCTAAGAAGGCGTCTAAATGTTTGCGACCTTGGGCAAAACCATCACGAACCATAACTTCAGTATCAAGAAATAAGAATCGCTCGGCCTCCATGATCGCATCCGTTATTGAGCCAGTTAAATATCTGCGAAGTTCGCGCAACTCCTTGGAAAATTTAAGTAATCGTTCGTACCCTATCTCCGAGAAGTTCGCTCGTGGCGCCTTTTCAAATACCTCTAAGGCTTCGATTGCACTTCCAATAGCAAAATCTTCCGCCTCCATAACTTCAGCGTTTGCGCTCTCCATTATTTTGCCGACAGTCTTGCTAAGTGATTGGTCATAATTTGCGACAAGGGAACGAGCAAATTTACCTAGCGCTGCTAAATCTTTAGGACCTAGCGCAACTCTTGGCCCAGCAAGCAAACGCATAAGTGAACTGCCATTATCCGGAAAGGTCAAGGTACGAAGGAGCGCCAAGATATCGGCAATCTCTGGAACATGGATTAGCCCACCAAGTCCAACAACCTCAACCGGAATATTCTTAGATCTAAGGGCCTGTTCGATCTCACTTATATATTTACGGGAACGAACTAAGACTGCGAAAGTTTGTGGTTCTTCTAAATCGGCAGTGCGTTCTGGTGCGAACCAATACTTCTCAAAATGTTCGGCGATACCATTGGCTTCCATTGCAAGGGTTTCATATTGACCGCAGAGCAAAGTTCCAGTTCCAGCACTTGGGCGAAGTTTCAGCCGTTTCACACTTGCCGCTTTGCCACCGCGTCCAACAATCAACTCGCCAATTTTATCTACCGCTTGATTTGCAATCTCTAGAATATTTTCATCATTACGCCAAGTTGTGAGCAAATTATGTTCAATACATGTTCCTTGTGAGCTACCGATAAAGCTCTTTCCGAAGGTATCAAGAGTCTGGGCACTTGCGCTGCGCCACCCGTAAATGGCTTGGTTTGGATCCCCAACGGCAGTCACGGCATGTCCATCGCCAAAGAGAGCTGATAAGAATTTAACTTGGCTTACAGAGGTATCTTGATATTCATCTAGCAGAACGACTTTATATTTAGCGCGTTCAGCGGAGATTATTTCCGCAGTAAATTCGGCACCGCCTGTCTCACCACTTACTAGCTTTGCCACTAGCGACATCTGATCATTGAAGGTAAGAAGCCCGCGTTCTAAGCGATATCTTTCATACTCATCAACCATCGGCAGAATTGCTAGCCGTTCCTTAAGTGAAGAGTGAAGATCTCGTACTGGATCATTTGATTGGGTATCTGAAATAGTTGAAAATTTCTCAAGAATCGATTCGCAGAAAGCGCGTACATCAGTAGTTGTTTTCCCGTGCTCACCAAGTGCCGCTGATAGGCCCATTACTTTATCCACGATTGTTTTCGCGGCATGAGAAATATCGCTGCCGTTTGTGGCCTCACTTGTAAAATTATTGACAATATTATTTGCAATCTGCCAAGCCGCAGCCTCGCCAATTGGATCTGCTGTTGCATCTACACCCATCCGGATTGCATGTTCGGATAAAACTCGACCGGCATATGAGTGATAAGTAGAGACTGTAACTGCAATATCTATCTCAGATTTGCTGACGCTATCAATCGGTAGTAAACCAATTTTACGAAGTTGACGGAGGCGTTTACGAATTCTAGAAGAGAGCTCACCAGCCGCTTTTCTGGTAAACGTTAGCCCGAGAATTTCATCTGGTCGAACAATCCCATTTGCAACTAACCAGAGAACACGGGCGCTCATGGTTTCGGTCTTTCCAGAACCTGCGCCAGCAATTACAACGGTTGGCCCTAAGTGATGTGATTCAATAATAGGAATCTGTTCCGGACTTGGACCCTTGAATTTTGGATCAATTGTGCGAAGTGCGTTTCCAATATCTTCCGCCGAGTACTTAATCTTTTGCTCGCTCATTGATTAATCACCGACCGACCCTGGGGCTGGATGGGACAAAGCCCTTTAACGGCGCAGGTTCTGCAGCGATCGTTCACGGTGGCGATGAATTCATTGGCTGACATGGCATCAGCTGCGGCGATAACTTCCGCCTTTATAAGTTCGTGCTCTTTAACTGGTTGTGGTTTTGCTGATGCAGATTTGGTATCAGTACCTAAAAATAGAAGTTCGGCGCCGGCGCTCAACTTGCCTGGTGGCTCGCCAGTAAAGGCCTCTTCATAAACTGCGAGTTGATAACCAGCAAGTTGTTTATGATCTTCAGCCTTCTTCTTTGTGATATCCGGAGCGCCAGTTTTCAAGTCAACAATGTAGACCCGACCTTCTTCATCGATTTCAACTCGGTCAACGCTGCCATTAAATAGCGCACGGCCGATAGTTTTTTCAAATTCTGCTTCCACCGCAAATAGCGTTCGCTTCGATTTATTTTCGGAGTGCCATTTGTAGAATTTTTCCAACTTTTCCAGCGCCTGATTAAATTGATAATCCCGAACCCAACCCTTATTTCCATCAATTAACTGCCAACCGCTCTCTAGCCGAGTAGCAAGTTCTTCGTAAGATAGACCGGGTTCACTCTTTAACATCGCAGCAAGTGAGTGAATTGCAATACCGAGTAATTGCGCAGTCGAATCGCCATCGCGACCACCGCTCTTTTCGATAAACCATTTAAGGCCACATTCCGAGAATGATTGAAGATTGCTTGGTGAGACCGAAACCTGAGCGCCTTCTGGCAGAACAGGTTCATCGCTACTTAGTTTTAACGAACCCAACCAATTCTCACTCTTTGCACTTTGAATCTCATTTGCCGCCAAAGTGTTAAGTAACTTTGCTGCGAACTCTTGCTTGCTGGAATTTGTGCCATCGAGGTCGCGACGTAGCGTTGACACTAAAGCCTGTGGGGTTAGCGATCTTGGAAGTTCAATGTTGTCAGAATCAATAGATGAAGTGCCATGAATGAATTCATAAATATCTTCGAAGTATTGCGAAGGTTCTGAGTCATCTTCTTTGGAGTAGGCAGTTACAACTAGCGCCCGTTTTGCCCTAGAAATAGCCACGTTTAGCAGCCGTCGCTCATCTTCAATCAGCGCGCTTGCGGCACTTGCTTCAATTTCGCGGCGCGCAGTTAATTGGCTTCGCTGTGATTCAACTAGGCGTTCACTGCCAAGAAGGGAGCCGCGTTGTCGCAAATTTGGCCAGACGCCTTCTTGCAGACCAGTGATCGCAACTAAATCCCACTCCAAACCCTTTGCGCTATGAACCGTTAAAACACTTACAACTTCACCACGTTGCCCCCGGGCTGCGATTGCATCAGATTGAATTGATTCACTTAGTAATTGATCTAAGAAGAGTTGTGGATCAGAACCAGGCATGCGTTCTGCGAAGCGACGAGCAGATTCAAAGAGTGTGATGACGGCATCTAAATCGCGATCTGCCGCGGCGCCACGAGCACCACCTTTTAGTGCGCGATTGCGCCAGGTCGTAGCAAGTGAATCGCCTTCATAATTCTTCGCAGTATTCCAGATGGCCCAAATCAAATCTGCGATATCAACTTTATTATTACCTTTGGAGTTCATGCGCACAACTTTTCGCGCTTCGGCAATTACATCTGCAACTCGCTTTAGCGAAAGTAATTGCTCCCAAGGAAGCGGCGCATCATTGTTATCTAAAATTTCAAGAATCACTTGTGTCGAAGGCTTAGCCTCATCCCCTGATTCACGAATTTTTCCGAGATCAATTCGCATCTGACGCAACGAAAGCGCATCTGCGCCACCGAATTCTGAGAAGAGAATCTCTTCGATTAAGCCCCAATTACTTGGAACTAATTTAATTTTGCCGAGGGCGATTTGGGCGATAGTTAGAATTGGTTTTATCGCTGGGTTTTCACCAAGTGCAAGTGCGCCTGAATCAATTTGAATAGGAATATTGTTTAGGGCAAATGCTCGGGATATCGCAGAAACTCCGGCACCAGGTGAGCGAAGAATTACCGCCATCTCTGACCAAGCAATTCCATCTCGCAGGTGCGCTGTGCGAAGCGCATGAGCAATGTAATTGGCGCAATCGGATTGGCTGGCCAGCTTCGCCACATCTATGGCGGAAGTAGCGTTGTTAGCGGGGTTTAGCGGCTTGCTTGGATTTCGAAACTTGGTCGCAATCGCATTGCTTAGCTCAGTAATCGAAGCCGGTGTACGAATTGCCGATGTTAAGTGCAGCTCTTGATAGCTATTTGTATCTGTATATGCGCGCACGCCTTCGGGATCTGCGCCTCGGAACTGACCGATTGCAGATTGCGGGTCGGCAAATAATATGACTCGATCACTAGCTAATAAATTTAGGAGTTCCCGGTGTGAGTTATCGCTCTCTTGAAATTCATCAACAATGATTAGCTTAAATTTATTCTGAAAAGAGTTGCGAATATCGGGCTTGGAGTTCAAATCTGAAATAGCCTGCGAGATTATGGAACTTGAATCTATCCGCTTGGCCGATCCAGAGATAAAGCCATAACGAATAGCTAGAACTTCGTCATAGATCTTCCAGAAATTTGCTGCGGCTTCCCACCAAGGTTCATTAAGCAAGCGCCCACTTTCGATTAACTGCTTATATGTAAAGTTACGCTCACTTGCTCGAAGAATTAGATCGCGAAGTTCGCGAGCAAAACCCTTAGTTGTTAGAGCCGGTTCTAACGCCTTTGGCCATTTAACTTGTGGTGAGTACTCAGGATTCGCTAATAGTTCACGGATAAATGAATCTTGTTCGGCGCCAGAGATTAATACATATCCCGGTTCGCTCTCATCTCGCTTCGTATTTATTATTGAGAAGGCTAGTGAATGAAAGGTACGAACAATTGGTTCGAAGGCGCTAGCACCAGATTGAATAACTATTTGATCTCGCAACTCTGATGCGCGTTCGCGACCATAAGTTAAAATTAAAATTGAATTGGGATCAAAACCCGATTTAATTTGGGCAACAACACTCTCAATCAGCGTTGCACTCTTTCCGGTTCCGGGCCCACCGTAAACAATGAGCCGTGGAACTTTGGAATCGATAACCGAGGCCTGTTCAGCGCTCGGTACGAAAAGTGCAGAGGCGACGACAGGACGCAACAACTCAATCTTGCGAGCTGTTTTCTCGTTTCGGGCCATAGGGATATCTAACCCAAGGTCACCGACAAAATCGGTTATTCAGCGTTCTGATTAACCTTCTTGGCGCGACCCACGTTACGTGCTCGCTCATTTTGATCAAGAATGGTCTTGCGAACTCGAACGTGCTTTGGAGTTACCTCAACACACTCATCTTCGCGACAGAATTCAAGAGCTTGCTCAAGGTTTAGCAACCTTGGCGGAATAATTCGGTTGGCATCGTCAGCACCAGATGAACGCATATTTGTAAGCTTCTTTTCGCGAACAATATTTACATCCATATCTTCGGTACGTGAATTCTCGCCAACAATCATTCCTTCATAAACTTCAGTTCCTACTTCAAGGAAGATAACGCCACGCTCTTGAACACCATCAACTGCGTAAGCAGTGACAGTTCCACGACGATCGGCAACAAGTGATCCGCTAAGTCGTGTGCGAATTTCACCATTCCAGTTCTCGTAACCATCAAATACGTGGTGAAGTAATCCAGTTCCGCGAGTTTCAGTTAAGAATTCGGTACGGAATCCAATGAGGCCTCGTGATGGAACTTTGTAATCCATACGGATCCAACCAGTTCCATGATTAACCATTTGCTCCATGCGGCCCTTACGAAGTGCCATAAGTTGAGTTACAACTCCAAGATAATCTTCTGGAATATCAATTGAAAGTCGTTCCATTGGCTCTTGAAGTTTTCCATCAACCATCTTCACAACTACTTGTGGCTTACCAACAGTTAATTCGAAACCTTCACGACGCATGATTTCAACTAGTACTGCAAGTTGTAATTCGCCTCGGCCTTGAACTTCCCAAGTATCAGGACGCTCAGTATTAAGAACGCGAAGTGAAACGTTACCGACTAATTCGGCATCAAGACGGTTCTTAACTTGGCGCGCAGTAAGAAGCTTTCCTTCTTGTCCGGCAATCGGTGAAGTATTGATACCAATTGTCATCGAAATTGATGGTTCATCAACGATGATCAGTGGAAGTGCATATGGCTTTTCCAGATCTGCAAGCGTTTCGCCCAGGGTAATTGTTTCAATTCCCGAAATTGCGACGATATCTCCAGGTCCAGCCTCAAGTGCAGGAACGCGCTCTAGGCCATCAGTAATAAGAAGCTCTGCGATCTTTACGCGTTCGCTAGTTCCATCAGTCTTCATCCACATTACGCTCTCGCCTTTTTTGATTACGCCTTCGCGAATTCGGCAGAGTGCAAGACGGCCAAGATAAGGAGATGAGTCGAGGTTCGTAACGTGTGCTTGTAGTGGCGCACCTTCGTGATAAACCGGAGCAGGAATCGTCTTGAAAATAACTTCGAATAACGCATCCAAGTTTTCGCGATCTGGCATTACGCCATTTTCTGGACGGTTCATTGATGCGCGACCAGCTTTAGCTGATGCGTAAACAACTGGAAATTCAATTTGATCATCATTTGCATCTAAATCCATGAATAAGCCGTAGGCCTCGTCAACAACTTCTGGAATACGTGAATCGGGGCGATCAACTTTATTGATTACCAAAATTACTGGAAGGTTCTTCTCTAACGCTTTGCGGAGCACGAAGCGGGTCTGTGGAAGTGGTCCTTCAGATGCATCTACAAGAAGAATTACGCCGTCAACCATTTCAAGTCCGCGCTCTACTTCGCCACCGAAGTCGGCGTGGCCTGGAGTATCAATAATGTTAACAATCTGGTTGCCGCGATGAATTGAGGTGTTCTTCGCAAGAATGGTAATTCCTTTTTCGCGTTCGAGATCCATCGAGTCCATAACACGGTCGCGGTTCTCTCCCTCTTTCTGGTGCTCGGAAAACGCACCTGATTGCGTCAACATCGCATCGACCAATGTGGTCTTACCATGGTCCACGTGAGCAATGATTGCTACGTTACGGAGTTCATCACGCTTCTTGAGTTCGCCAGTTAAATATGGGCTTTTCTCGTATCTTATTTTTGTCATTAGTTATTAAACCTAAATTCCACTACATCGCCATCGGACATTACATATTCCTTGCCTTCCATTCGAACCTTGCCGCGGGCCTTGGCTTCCGCCATAGAACCTGCGCCAATTAAATCGTTAAATGCAACGATTTCAGCCTTAATGAAACCTTTTTGAAAATCGGTGTGAATTACACCGGCCGCTACTGGTGCGGTATCTCCCTTGTGAATAGTCCAAGCGCGTGTTTCTTTTGGACCCGCAGTTAAATAAGTTTGCAAACCTAAAGTATTAAATCCAACTCGCGCCAAAGTTGAAAGACCTGGCTCTTCTAAACCAATTGCGGCTAACAACTCCATTGCATCGGCATCATCAAGTTCGGCAAGTTCGGCCTCAGTTTTAGCATCTAAGAATATTGCTTCTGATGGCGCAACCATGGCAGCTAATTTTGTGCGAAGTTCGGCATCGGCAAGTTCTGCGGCATCAACGTTGAAGACATATAAGAATGGTTTTGCAGTCATTAGATGAAGATCAGCGATTAAAGTTAAATCAACCTTTGAGCCGTAAAGTAATTTGCCGGCATTTAATATCTCTTGTGCTTGCTTTACCGCTTCAAGAACTGGCGCAACTTCCTTCTTAATGCGCACTTCTTTCTCTAATCGGGGAACTGCTTTTTCAATAGTCTGTAAATCTGCCAGGCCAAGTTCGGTATTGATAACTTCGATGTCAGAAGCTGGATCAACAAATGCTGCGGCTCGTTCACCTTCGCGCATTACATTCTCATCATTGAAAACTCGGATGACCTGACAGATTGCATCGGTCTCACGAATGTTTGCAAGAAATTTATTTCCAAGTCCAGCGCCTTCAGATGCGCCCTTAACAATTCCAGCGATATCTACGAAGGAGACAACGGCTGGCAGGATTTTTTCTGAGCTAAAGATTTCGGCAAGTTTAGGCAGGCGGGTATCGGGCACGCCCACCATTCCAACATTTGGCTCGATGGTTGCGAAGGGGTAGTTCGCGGCCAGAACGTTGTTCTTGGTTAGAGCGTTAAAAAGGGTCGATTTGCCCACATTTGGCAGTCCAACAATTCCAATAGAGAGGCTCACAAGGAGTAGAGCCTACGGGGGTTTGTCAGTGCTTCCTGCCACGATACGGGCATGGATGTAATTTTGGGCGTAATAATCGGACTGGCTGTTGGGATTCTCATTGGATTTCTCGTAAAAAGTGGGAGATCTAATCCGGATTCGGCTGATAATCCACTAATTAAAGATCTTAAATCAGAGTTAGAACGCGAGCGAAATTCGACTGCTGCCGCAACAAAGTTAACTGATGAGTTAGAGACGATGAAGAAGACCGTTGAAAAATTAACTGAAGCTGCGGGAGCCGCAGATCTGCGCCGAGTTCGTGCCGAAACTGAGATTACCGAACAAGTTAAATCAATGGCATCACATAATGAAAATTTAGTTAAGCAGACGCGCGCTATTGCCGGCGCTCTTGCAAGCTCTCAGACTCGCGGAAAATTTGGCGAGGCCCACCTTGAAAAATTATTGGAGAGTGCAGGTCTAATTGAAAATGAACATTTCACGAGACAATCAGCATCTGAAAAAATTGGTGACTCTGGCGCTATCCCGGATGTAACAATAAATATGCCTGGTGGCAGCGTTATCTATATTGACTCGAAATTTCCCTTCCAAAGATTCTATGAGGCCTTCGAAACCGAAGATGATGTTCTGCGCAAAGAGTTATTGGTTGAGCATTCAAAAGATTTGTTGGCGCATATCCAAGCGCTCTCAAAGCGCAATTATGCCGAGCGCGGGCCATCGCCAGATTTCGTAATTCTTTACGCCCCAATCGATGCAATTTTTATCGAAGCGGTCAAAGCAATTCCCGACTTTCTTGAAACCTCATTTCGATTAGGTGTAACTATCGCTACCCCAACATCAATGATGGCGCTGCTTCGTACCGTTGGTTATTTGTTTAGTCGAAATCGCGTTGCGGCAAATGCTGAAGAGATTCAGAGCCTGGCGGTTAAATTCTTGCGCGATGTTTCATCGCTCCACGACAAAATTGTGACTGTTGGCGATCGGCTAAAGAGCACGCTTAAGGCTTACAACGACATGATTCCTACCGCCGAGACCACGGTGCTAAGTGCAGCGAAGAAGATGAAATCACTGGATGTTTCTGGAAAACCGCTAAAGGCTTTTCCTGAGGTATCCGAAAATTTGCGAGCACTTGAGAGTAAATTAGCCTTGGATGCACCAGAGGATTTTATTGAAGTCGAAGAGATTTCAGATGAGGATGACGAGAAATGAGTAGCTCCTTAAATTCAGTTAGATCAAAGGCGGTTAAAGGGCGAGGCCTTACCGTGCCTGGTGTGGTTATCCTGCAATCTCTACTTATCTTTAGCTTTGAAGTTCTTGAATACACAGTTACAAAAGTTGGCTTCGTTACCGGTCTTGCAATCTTGCTTTCATCTCTAGGTGGTCTATATCTAGGGCGTCCTGGAACTTCATATGCAAGCGCGGTAAATCCACCAATTGCCTTCCTATTTTCAACGCTAATCATTATGGCAACAATTGGCGGCACCGGTTTCGCACCTTCGAAGGTTGGACTAGAACTTATTACGAATCTATCGGCTGTGGCTCCCTGGTTGATTACCGGAGCAGTGATTGCCTGGGCCTCACACTTTGCACTTTTGCGCAAATACTCGCGCAAATAGTTAGAGTTTTTGCGCGGCTTTTAAATCCTTACGAAGCTCTGGTGGAATCGAAAATAATAGATGCTCTTCCATTGCAGTAACAGTTTCAACATCACCGTATCCGCGCTTTGCTAGCTCTTTTAATAAATCTTGAACTAAAATCTCTGGAACTGAAGCGCCGCTAGATACGCCAATTATTTCAACTCCATCAAACCATTCATCTTTAACTTCCGCGGCGTAATCAATTAGATATGCGGCTTTTGTGCCATATTCGAGGGCAACTTCAACTAAGCGAACAGAGTTTGAAGAATTCCTAGAACCAACAATCAAAACCAAATCCGCTTTAGGTGAAATCTCTTTTATCGCGACTTGACGATTCTGAGTCGCATAGCAAATGTCATCACTTGGTGGATCTATCAAATTTGGAAAGCGCTTCTTAAGGGCTGCCACAGTTGTTAGGGTCTCATCAACGCTTAACGTAGTCTGGGAAAGCCAAGCCACCTTATTTTCATCTGGAACTTTTATATCTTTAATGCCATCAACGCCATCAACTAAAATAATTCGATCTGGTGCTTCGCCAGCAGTTCCCTCAACTTCTTCATGGCCTTCATGGCCAATTAACAAAATAGTTAAATCCTCGGCTGCAAATCGTTTAACCTCATGATGAACCTTTGTTACTAGTGGGCAGGTTGCATCTATAGTTTTTAAATTTCGTTGGGCAGCGCTCTCATGAACTGCGGGTGAGACGCCATGGGCGGAGAAAATTACGGTCTGACCCTCGGGAACTTCATCATTTTCAGATACAAAGATTGCGCCGCGGGCTTCAAGAGTTGAGACCACATGCTTGTTGTGGACAATCTCTTTGCGGACATATACCGGGGCGCCATAAAGGTCCAAGGCTTTCTCAACTGTGATAACTGCGCGATCAACTCCTGCGCAATATCCGCGAGGAGCCGCCAGCAAGACCCGTTTTCCCATTTCCCAATCCTAATTGGTAAGCCGATTACTATCGACTCGTGCCAGATCCATCACAATCTTCTTTTACTTCCGTGACGCCATTTAGCGTTCGTGCCATATCTGAACGCATTGGAGCCATCGTCGATTCCCTTGATGAGGTCTGGATCGAAGGTGAGCTCTCTGAAATAAATGTAAGGCCAGGTTCACCAACAATTTTTATGCGCCTTCGAGACACCAGTGCGGATATGAGTATTTCAGTTCGCTGCTTCAAAAACGTATTTGATTCAATTGCACCGCTCGAGCAGAACGCGCGCGTTGTTATTCGTTCAAAGCCAACCTGGTGGACTAAAAATGGTTCGCTCTCATTTAATATTTCTGAAATTCGCCAAGTGGGTGTTGGTGAGTTAATGGCGCGCTTGGAGGCGCTTAAGAATTTATTAGCGGCAGAAGGTCTCTTTGATTTAGGACGGAAGAAGCCACTTCCTTTTCTACCAAATGTGGTTGGACTTATATGTGGTCGCAATAGCGATGCCGGTAAAGATGTAGTGGAAAATGCAAAACGTCGCTGGCCGTCTGTGCAATTTGAAATACGTGAAGTTGCAGTTGCAAATGCGGCAGCGGTTTCTGAAGTGAGCGCCGCTCTTCTTGAACTTGAAGCCGATCCAAACGTTGATGTAATTATCATTACCCGAGGTGGTGGCTCCTTTGAAGATTTACTTCCATTCTCTGATGAATCGCTTCTCCGGCTAGTTGCTAGTTGCCAAACTCCAATAATTAGCGCAATAGGCCATGAAAAAGATTCACCGCTCCTCGATTTAGTTTCAGATTGGCGCGCTTCCACGCCAACAGATGCCGGAAAACGAGTAGTGCCAGATATGGAAGAAGAGTTATCTCGAATTTCTAATCTGCAAGATCGCGCTAATCGATTTATCCAAAACCGAATTGATTTTGAAATTTCAAGAATTAAGGGCTTCATGGAGCGCCAGATAATGCGTGAGCCCCAAACAATAATTTCCTCCCGCCTTGAAATTATTAAGGGGTTTGTCGCCCGATCACATCGCGCAATGAGCGGGGCGCTTGCAATCGCAGGTGAAGAAATTAGCGGCCTTCGAACTCAAGTTCGCACCCTCTCGCCGCAAGCAACCTTGGACCGTGGCTATTCGGTAGTCCAGAAGAGCGATGGCTCTGTTGTTCGTACTGCAAGTGAATTAAAGTCCGGCGACAAACTTCGATTGCGATTGGCGCATGGCGAAGTTAACGCAATTACGGAGTAGATTACGAATATGGCCGTAGCTAAAGACCCGAAAAAATTAAGTTATGAAGAGGCCCGCGATGAATTAGCCGAGGTTGTCTCAACCCTAGAGTCCGGTCAATCAACTCTTGAAGAATCGTTAGCGCTCTGGGAGCGTGGTGAAGTTCTTGCCAAGATTTGTCAGCAATGGCTTGATGGCGCCAAAGCGAAACTTGCAGCAGCAAAGCCAGAATCGGAAAAGTAGATGCCAGAATTTAATTACAGCGATCTTCTGCCAATTGGGCCAGATAAAACGAAGTATCGCTTGGTTTCAACCGAAGGCATATCGACTTTTACCGCAGAAGGTATGGAATTCCTAAAAGTCACACCAGAGGCCTTAGAAAAATTAACTGCTGAAGCAATGCACGATATAAATCATTATCTGCGCGAAGAGCACCTAACTCAGCTTGCTTCTATCTTGAAGGATCCGGAGGCATCGCCAAATGATCGCTTCGTTGCCCTAGATTTATTAAAGAATGCAAATATTTCAGCAGGTGGAGTTCTGCCAATGTGTCAGGACACTGGAACTGCGCTGATTATGGGAAAGAAAGGCCAGCGCGTTCTAACTTCCGCCAACGATGCCGAATCAATCTCAAAAGGCGTTTATGACGCATACACAACGCTAAATCTCCGCTATTCACAATTAGCGCCAATTAGTACTTGGGAAGAGAAGAACACTGGAAACAATCTGCCAGCACAGGTGGAAATTCATTCAGATTTCGAGCGTTCAGATGAATACAACTTCCTCTTCATCGCCAAAGGTGGCGGCAGTGCAAATAAATCATTCCTATATCAAGAGACGAAAGCGGTCTTAAATCCAACATCATTTATAAATTGGTTGGATGAGCAACTTCGCGCCATCGGCACTGCTGCTTGTCCGCCGTATCACTTAGCGATTGTTATTGGTGGAACCAGCGCCGAGCACACTGTTAAAACGGCAAAGCTTGCCAGCACGCATTACTTAGATGAGCTACCACGCAGCGGTGATGCGAAAACCGGCCATGGCTTCCGCGATGTTGAATTAGAAGAGAGAGTGCTTGAACTAACTCGCACCTTAGGAATTGGCGCGCAATTTGGTGGTAAATATTTCTGTCACGATGTTCGTGTAGTCCGGCTTCCCCGTCACGGCGCATCACTTCCAATTTCAATTGCGGTTTCCTGTTCAGCAGATCGCCAGGCCAAGGCCAAGATCACTAAAGAGGGCATCTTCCTTGAAGTACTAGAGCGCGATCCTGCCCACTTCTTGCCAGAAACAACTGATGAACATCTCGATGATAACGTCGTGAAAATTGATTTGAATAAGCCAATGGCAGAAGTTCTGAAAGTTCTCTCCAAGTATCCAATCAAGACTCGCCTCTCCTTAAATGGAACTTTGATTGTTGCTCGCGATTTGGCGCACGCCAAGATAAAAGAGCTATTGGATTCTGGCAAAGAACTTCCGCAATATTTAAAGGATCACGCCATCTATTACGCAGGTCCAGCCAAGACTCCTGCTGGTTATGCCTCTGGTTCATTTGGTCCAACAACTGCAGGTCGCATGGATTCATATGTCGATCAATTCCAGAAGGCTGGAGCCTCAATGATTATGTTGGCAAAGGGCAATCGCTCTAAGGCAGTTACTGAGGCCTGCAAAAATAATGGTGGCTTCTATCTTGGATCTATCGGTGGACCAGCCGCAAGACTTGCTCAAGATTGCATTACCAAGGTCGAGGTTTTGGATTATGCCGATCTTGGAATGGAAGCGATTTGGAAGATTGAAGTAAGAGATTTTCCAGCATTTATTGTTGTTGACGATAAAGGAAATGATTTCTTTGCTGAGGTTTCAAAGCCAATAAGTATTGGTAGAGCTCCTAAGTAGTTTTCACTCTTTACGCTAAAAATTAGTAATAATTGGAGCGCTGTTTTTTCCAGAGCGCATTACAAGGGGTCTGGTATCTGGCCTTAATGTAGGAAAGGCCCCACTTGATCTGGGTGACCGGGTTGGTCCGCCAATCTGTCGAGATGACCTCCATCTTTACTGCTGGCAACGCTTGTGGAATTCCATGGGCACCACTTCGATAATTGTGGGCTTGGAAATTCCAGTGGCTCTCGCCATTCCAGAGTTTGGTAAGGCAGGTAAATTGTCTGGTGTTATCCCACTTTTTATATTTAGAGGTCGAACTTGAAATCAACTCTTTGGCAACGCGTTTAGCGCCGCTAGGGCTCTTTGCCATTTCAACTTGGCGGGCAGCCAGGGAAACTAGCGCGATTGCACTGGCATCTACTGAAGTCACACCATTTAGATCGAGAGTGATTCCATTTTCAGAAGGGGCTGGGTTTTCAGGGGCAACCGTTAGCGCCGGCAAGTTATCTGGAACCGAGACAAATTGGTCGAAATTTCCTTGGGCATACGTCGTATCTACAGACCCGATGAAGACAATAAAGAAGGCGGTGCTAAGAACCAGCCTGGTCGATCTAAAAATCTTGTTCATCTCACCCCTCCTTTCTCACCTAATCAATACCTGCCAATAAAACTCTTGCCTTTTCAGACCTTTTCAGACAAGAAGCACCCGCCCGACGCGGGCTAGTAACTTGGGGGAAGAACAAAACCATCGCATCCCAAAAGAGCTCGGGCAAATTTAAAGGCGTGTGAGTCGGAAAAAAGATATTAATCACAGTAATGGGACTATCTAAAAGCGCAGGTCGGACAGGGTAATGTCCGATATATCTGTTATATCCGTTACCTAATTTTGCCGGCTTTTTACTGGCTGAAGTTGACCGGCTCCTCCAGCATTTCAGTCACCAGGGCTGCAATTGGCGAGCGCTCTGACCTGGTCAGAGTGATGTGGGCGAAGAGTGGGTGTCCTTTTAGGGACTCGACAACGGCGACGACACCGTCATGACGGCCAACTCGCAAGTTATCTCGCTGTGCGACATCGTGCGTCAGGATCACTCTGGAGTTTTGGCCGATCCGAGAGAGGACTGTAAGCAGAACTCCCCGCTCTAGCGACTGGGCTTCATCGACAATCACGTAAGAGTCATGAAGAGAGCGGCCACGGATATGGGTAAGGGGCAGAACTTCGATTAGTCCGCGATCAATAATTTCATCTATGACCTGTTGGCTAACCAAGGCGCCCAAAGTATCGAAGACTGCTTGGGCCCAAGGCGACATCTTCTCGTTCTCACTGCCCGGAAGGTAGCCAAGCTCTTGGCCACCGACAGCATAAAGCGGGCGGAAGATTAAAACTTTCTTATGTTGTCGCTTCTCTAATACCGCTTCCAAGCCAGCGCTAAGTGCGAGCGCGCTCTTTCCAGTTCCGGCCCTACCGCCCAATGAAACAATCCCAACGTCGTAATCTAGAAGTAGGTCGAGTGCTACTCGTTGTTCAGCACTTCGACCATGGAGACCAAATGCGGAGCGATCTCCCCGAACTAGTTGTAGTGATTTATCTGGAGTTACTCGGGCAAGTGCGCTGCCCTTATCGGAGTGAAGAACAATTCCGGTATGACATGGATACTCTTTCCCTAAATCATGAGCGACCTTGCCGCCTTCATACAACGAATCAATAACGTTGCCGCCAACGGTTGCTTCAACCATCCCAGTCCAGCCACTTGTTAGCGCAAGTTCGGCGCGGTACTCCTCAGACTTAACGCCAACTGATGAGGCCTTAACTCGAAGCGGTAGATCCTTTGTAACTAGAACTACATCTCTCGATTCAGCCATCATATTTCTGGCGATCGAAAGAATCCGCGAGTCATTTGAACCATCTCGCAAGAAACCAGATGGCAGTGATGAGGAATCCGAGTGATTTAACTCGACTCGGAGAGTGCCACCTGAATCATTTAATTTAATATCTTCATCTAATCGGCCGTGTTCCACCCGCAGATCATCAAGGGTACGAAGAGCGGCGCGGGCAAAGTAACCAAGTTCGGGATGGTCGCGCTTTGTTTCTAACTCACCAATTACCGTGATTGGAATAATTACTTCATGTTCGGCAAATCTTGTAAGTGCCGCGGGGTCTGCGAGTAATACGCTGGTATCTAATACATAGGTCATGCGCGGATTACGGGCAGAATTAGCCAATTGGCGCTCGCATTCTGTTTAGTTTTTATTGGGGGTACTTATGGTTAAAAGGTAAAACCTTGCGCCGATAGAACCCTTGCGACACGCTTGTTTAAAAGTGAATTACTTACCAAATCTTCGGTTGCGTTGGGAAAAGGCGCGAAGGGCTCGGAGAAAATCAATCCGGCGAAAATCTGGCCAATAAGCTTCACAAAAATAGAATTCTGAGTGGGCGCTCTGCCAAAGCAAGAAACCACCAAGGCGTTGCTCACCGGAAGTGCGAATTACTAGATCAGGGTCGGGCAAACCTGCCGTATATAAATGACGGCTTATCTCATCAACGTTAATTGAGTTGGCAATTTCAGAGGCGCTCTTGCCGGAATTTGCAGGTGAGTTAATTAGAGATTTAACGGCATCTGCAATCTCACTTCGCCCGCCATATCCGATGGCTACATTTATGACGACGCCTTTAATCCCCTTGGTCTTAGCCGCGATATCAGTTAATTGCGCCGCCAGCTCTTTTGGCAGGAGCTCCATGGAACCTACTGGTCGAATTTCCCACCGTCTGCGATTAGCTAAATCATTGACGGTCTCCCCGATTATTTTGAGAAGTGGCTCGAGTTCATCGGCCGGCCGAGTTAGATTCTGATTCGACAAAAGCCAGATAGTTAAGACTTCAACCTTGCTCTCTTCACACCAATCAAGTAGATCGATAATTTTCTCAGCCCCTGCTTTATGACCCCGAGAGGTTGAGATATCTCCATCGGTTGCTGGATTGGCCTTTGACCATCTGCGATTTCCGTCGAGAATGACTCCGATATGACGTGGGGTTTGCGCGAAATCTAACTTAGAAAAAATCCGGCGTTCATAGAGCGGATATAGAACCGATTTAATGACGGGCTTTATTAGCCCCTTAATTGAATTAGCCATGAAGTTAAATTATGGAACTTAATTAAGAGCTTTAAATTCTCTTACTGCGCGGCGTTCTGCAACAAAAGATGCGATGGGCAGAGTTCCGGCCAGTATCAAGAGAATGGTGCTAGTCAGCGACTTGCGGGCCTTTATGCAGTAATGAAATGCCGCTAAAACATAGATTGGATAGGTAAAGCCATGTAGAAGTGAAATCCAACTTAAGTATTGATATGCGTCTTTAAAAATTAGGTAATGGGTTGGAATACTTACAAACCAGAGAAGTAGTGACATAACACCGGCATAGATCGCCATGATTCGAAAGCGGGTCATCGCTCCGTTGAGCGCGGCCTGGCGTGGGTTTAATTGGCTCATGTCCGAACTTTACCGCCACTTTCTCGCTCTTTCATCGAATTATAGAAAGGCGCGAGCAGAACTAAGAACGCCATTAGCCACCAGACAAAGACATATGAGATGTGCTGCCAATAGTTCCCGGGAACTTTTGATTTAAGTTGTGGCGCCGGAATTCTGCTAGTCAAGATCTCTTGCCCGAACTTCGTTGCTTCAGAGGTAGCGATTATGAAGCCATCGAAAAGTTCTAACTTGCTTCTGCTGACAATTAGCGCAGGATCAATCCGCGAGAGTTCGCCATTGATCGCTCGAGTCGCATCAGAAGTCTGTCTTGGATAAAGCCGACCGTTAACTTTTACCTCACCAATAATTTCTTGATCTTCCAAGCTCTCAATCCCACGCACAACTAATATTCCACGATTGCCTGGAAGCTCTAACAATCTAACTTCTAGATTTACAAGTGACTTCTTATTACCTGAAGTTAAGGGTTGTTTGGGTGCGAAGAATATTTCGCGATATTTTCCAGAAACACTAACTAAACGATTAATCGCATCTGGCGCTAAGTTCGAATCAGACGTTGCAATCTTTTCTAGCGAAATTCTAGGGCTATCTGGAATAAATTGTTTTGCAATCTTTACATCATGTGCCCGATTTAATTGCCAATTACCCAACCCAATAAATGTTATTGAAATCAAGATGGCCACAACAAGTTGGGCGATGAATCCTTTACTTATCTTCATTACGGTCGGATAATCTTTTAAATCTGCGATAAAAGTTCACGAGAAGCAAGGTAACTGCAATGGTCAGAATAATCATGGTTATCGAGCCCACAATTCCAACATCAATCGTATTTCTACCGTTCATGTGCAGATTATATTGAGAATACGTAGACTTGTACCTATGACCGAGCCGTTTGAAAGCGACCCATATCTAAGAAATCGTTATGGGATTGCCGAGCGCCGTTCTCCTAAGTGGCTAGTCACCGCTATCGCCTTTGCAGTGATCGGTGGGAGTTGGTTAATCTGGAGCGCAAACCATTTCTCTAATCCAGAGATTAGATCAACTCTTATCTCCTTTAGGGAAGTCGATGCAAAGAGTATTGAGATTCGTTATTCGGTGGAGATTAAGAACCCAAAGAGTGAAGTGATCTGCCGATTGAGCGCCCGGGATTTTGGCTTAAATATTGTTGGTCAGATTGATGATCCAATCCCGAAGGGCGCCACAAGTGTGACGCGAATTGTTCAAATCCCTACGCGCCTTGCTGCAGTAAATGCCAAGATTGAATCCTGTACGACTATCTAAAGCTGATTTAAGTTGTAAACTCCTCATCATATGGCTATCGAACCTACACAGACCTGGCTTACCCAAGAGGCTGCTGACCGCTTGAGTGCGGAAATGGCAGAACTTGAAGGGCCGCGTCGTGCTGACATTATTAAGAAGATTGAAGCTGCCCGCGCCGAGGGCGATCTAAAAGAAAATGGCGGATACCACGCAGCAAAAGATGAACAAGGAAAGACCGAAGCCCGAATTCGTCAACTAAAGCACATGTTAGAAAATGCACATATCGGAAATCCACCGGTAGGTGAATCAGGTGTTGTTGGACTTGGCATGTTGGTAACAGTTGATATCGCTGGTGATGAGATGAAATTCCTTCTTGGTTCACGAGAAATTGCTAGCGGCGATGTCGATATCTATAGCGAAAAATCACCACTTGGCGCCGCAGTTCTTGGATCAAAGATTGGCGAAACTGTTACCTATACAGCGCCAAATGGCCGGGAAATCAACGTTGCCGTTCTAGAAGCCCAGAACTTCTTTTAATCTCCTACTTACTAACCTTTACATATTTACGCACGCTAATTGGTGCAAAGATCGCAACAAGTAAGAACATATAAATAAGCGACATCAAAATTGGATTCTGACTTGGCCATGAATTAGCAGTAGCACCAAAAACATTTTCCGTGCCAAAGAGTTCGCGACAAGCCGCCACCATCGTTGAGACTGGGTTCCATTCGGCAAAATATTGCAGAATCTTTGGCATTCCTGTTGTTGGCGCAAAGGCATTTGATAGGAAGGTCAGTGGAAATACCGTCATAAAAACTAAATTCTGAGCAACGCGCTCTTCGCGGACCGAGAGTCCAATTATTACTCCAATCCAAGACATGGAATATCCAAAGGCAAGAAGGAATAAGAAGCCGAGAAAAATTTTTACAGGACCGCTGCTTGGCCGCCAACCGACTAGGAAACCAACTAAACCCATAACAATTAGCGTTACAACGTTCTGCAAGGTATCGCCAACCGTGCGACCTATAACTACTGCAGAGCGAGATATTGGAAGAGATCTGAAGCGATCTATCAAACCCTTCTGCATATCTGCGGCTAGTCCAACTGCAGTAGCCGCAAGGGTAAATGCAACAGTTTGTACAAAGATTCCGGGCATCAAAAGTTGAACATAGCCACCTTCAACACCAGAATCGATAGCACCTCCAAATACATAGCGGAAGAGAAGTACAAACATCGCCGGCTGGATAGTTGCAAAGATTAAAACTTCAGGAATACGAATCATCTGAAGCAGTTGACGCTTAGTTATAACAAGGAAATCACTTACGCTTTGCAGCATTTTTTCCTCCTACTTCAGGTTCAACAACTACTTCGGCAACATGCCCGGTCAGTGAGATAAATACATCATCTAGCGATGGCCGCTTAAGTCCAATATCGAGTGGATGAATTTTCGCTTCATCTAACAAGCGAAGAACTTGAATCAAAGATGCGCTGCCATTACTCACCGGGGCAGAAATCTTACGAATTCCAGGATCAACGCTTGGTTTTGCACCGGAAACTTGTTCTACCAGCCTTGTTGCCTCAGTAATTTGATTCTCCTCAACGGTAATTTCTAGCCGCTCACCACCGACTTGGTTCTTTAACTCATCTGCAGTTCCGCGCGCGATTACCTTTCCAGAATCGATAACTGCAATTGAATCGGCGAGGTGATCCGCTTCTTCCAAATATTGAGTAGTGAGCAGAAGTGTTACGCCGCCTTTAACAAGTTCATCTATAACGCCCCACATCTCCATGCGACCACGTGGATCGAGTCCTGTCGTTGGCTCATCTAAAAATAAAACTTTTGGCTTAACAATTAATGAGGCCGCTAAATCCAAACGTCTGCGCATGCCACCAGAGTAAGTTTTGATTGGGCGACGAGCAGCATCGGTAAGTGAAAACTTTTCAAGTAACTCTTCAGCACGTTTTTTCGCGCTACTTGAATTCAAGTGATACAGCCGGCCAAACATTGTTAAGTTATCCCAACCAGTTAACGTTTCATCGAGCGCCGCATATTGCCCTGATAGCCCAATAACTTTTCTAACTTCATCAGGGTGTTTCAAAACATCAATTCCAGCAACTATTGCACTTCCAGAATCTGGAGTTAATAGAGTTGCAAGTACGCGAACTGTTGTTGTTTTTCCAGATCCATTTGGTCCTAGGAGTCCAAGAACTGTTCCCTCTTCAACTTCAAGGCTTAAGCCATCGAGAGCTTTTACCGCCCCTTTGTCATACGTTTTAAGCAATTCATGCGCGATGATCGACTTCATAGCCTCACCTTATTACTTGATTACTTGAGCTGCATAGTAAACTCACAAACATGTCTAATAAAAAAAATGAAGCCCCTAAAGCACTTACTCATAAAGAAATCATGTTTGTCCTCAGCGGACTTATGGTCGGAATGTTGCTCGCTGCACTTGACCAAACAATTGTCTCAACCGCACTAAAGCGCATTGTCGAAGATTTTGATGGCCTAGAACATTACACCTGGGTTGTTACCGCTTATCTTCTAACTTCAACTGCATCGACTCCGCTATATGGAAAAATCTCAGATCTTTATGGTCGCCGGCCAGTATTCCAATTCGCAATTATTACTTTCTTAATCGGCTCATTCGCTGCTGGCGCCGCTACAAGCATGACTCAACTAATTGCCTTCCGCGCAATTCAAGGACTTGGCGCAGGTGGCTTAATGTCACTTACCTTCGTAATTATTGGTGATCTAGTTTCACCTCGCGAACGCGGAAAGTATCAAGGTTATTTCGGAGCAGTTTGGGGGCTCTCATCTGTTGCTGGTCCACTGCTTGGTGGATATTTCTCAGATCACGCGCAAATTCTCGGCGTAACTGGCTGGCGTTGGATTTTCTACATCAACCTACCTTTCGGAATTGCCGCACTAATTATTACCTCAATTTCACTTCATATTCCTAAGGTAAAGCGCGAACATAAAATTGATTACCTCGGTGCTCTGCTTTTAGTAACAGGTGTCTCAGCACTACTTCTCGGAATTTCAGTTTATGGACCGCAAGATGGTTGGACAACTTCAAAAACTATTTCTTCGCTATCCATTGCTCTGGTATTAGTGCTTCTATTCTTATATCAAGAGAGCCGCACGCAAGAGCCAATTTTACCGCTCACACTCTTTAAGAATCACACCTTCACCGTTACTTCAATTCTTGGTTTAGTTATTGGTGCCGGAATGTTCGGTGCAATTGTTATGTTGCCACTTTATTTACAGGTTGTTAAGGGCGATTCCGCAACATCGGCTGGCTTGAAATTGATTCCATTTATGATCGGTATTGTTTCAATGTCAATTACTAGTGGAAAATTGATCTCAAAACACGGACGCTACAAGCGCTATCCAATTCTCGGTCTTGCACTTATGACCGTTGGACTCGCACTTCTCTCAACACTTACTGAAAACACACCTTTCTGGAAGCTCTCAATTTACGCAATCCTTATCGGTGCGGGTCTCGGTCTTTCAATGCAGACCATTGTTATTGCGCTGCAAAATTCAGTTGACTTCAAGGATCTGGGTGTTGCCACAAGTGCCAATACTTTCTTTCGCTCAATCGGTGCAACTATCGGAGTCGCGCTATTTGGAACGGTATATGCAAGCCAGTTAACGCATAACTTGCCAATTGAAATCGCAAAATTAAAGGCCAGCAATCCTGCAGCCCTTATCGGTGCTACACCTGAAAAATTTGCCGCACTCAAAGAGAACACGGCTGTGCTTCAAACCTTCACTCCAGAACTACAAGTCGGGATTGTTCATGCCTTTGTGAACTCTTTCCACACGGTCTTCTTAACTGCCGCACCAATTACCGCAGTTGGATTCTTGGTTGCATTCTTGCTCCGTGAGACCCCACTTCGTACAAGTGCAGCGCACCACGCGGCTAAAGAAGAGGCTTCGGGCGAGGCAATTGGTTAATAACAAAAGTTCTAAAGCGCTACTACCGAGAGAAGTTTATGTTCTCTCGGTAGTAGCTTTTTTTGTCGCACTTGGCTACGGAATGATCATTCCAGCTATTCCGCTTTTTGCTAAAACTTTTGAGGTAAATAATGCCCAAATTGGTGCAATTATTTCTGCCTTCGCACTTGCAAGATTTGGTATGGGACTTCCTGCTGGAAAGTTAATTGATTTATTCGGTGAGCGTCGTGTTCAAACTACTGGACTGCTAATTGTTGCGATCTCAACTTTCGCATCTGGTCTTGCTGACTCTTACTGGCAATTACTAACTTACAGAGCACTTGGCGGAATTGGTTCGGTGATGTTCTCGGTTTCAGCGAGCTCGCTCTTAATGAGATCTGTAGATGATTCAATTCGTGGCCGTGCGCAATCCACATTTAATGGTGGATTTCTCATCGGAGGTATTGCAGGTCCCGCCGTTGGTGGAATTCTTTCGGTAGTTTCGCTACGAGTTCCATTCTTCGCTTACGCCTTCACGCTTGTCTGTGCCGCTTTTGTAACTTCATTCTTCTTAGCCGAGAATCGACTTGGTAAATCAATAACTAACAAACAAGATCCTGCTGATCGAATTCTCTTGAGAGATGCGCTAAAGAGTTATCCATATCTAGCCGCAATGGCGATTTCTTTCTTATCGAATTGGGTTCTCTTCGGGCTCCGAAACTCTATTCTTCCGCTCTTTGCCACAGAGAATCTTGGTGCATCAAACACAACCCTTGGCCTTGGTTTTACTATCGCTGCTGTCGTTCAAGGCGCTGCCCTGGTTTATGTTGGAAAGCTCTCTGATTTTCGAGGTCGCAAATTTGCACTAATGCTTGGCTCATTCACACTTCTATCTGGTGTTGCAACAATAATAATTTCATCACACTGGTGGTATTACTTCCTTGCGATGGTCTTCTTCGGAATCGGTGGCGCATTTGAGGGAACTGCTGCATCTGCAGTGGTTGGTGACTTATTTGGTGGCAAAGGTGGACGCGTAATTGCGCTATTCCAAATGGCCGGAGACTTTGGAAATATCATCAGCCCAGTTCTACTTGGCTGGTTAGTTGATGCTCATTCTTATCGCCCAGCATTCATAGCAACAGCAGCAGTGTTTTCATTAACACTGCTGCTGTCAGCAAAGATGCCCGAGACTAGAAAATTGAAAGATATTAACTAGTTGCGGCGAAGAATTGAGATCAAACGCAATACTTCTAGGTAAAGCCAGACGACTGTAACCATTAGTGCAAAACCAGCACGCCATGATTGTTCTTGTGGTGCGCCACTTGCGATCATCTTTTCGATCTGGTCAAAATCCAGAACGAGGAAAAATGTTGCAAGTGCTACTCCTGCAACTGCAAGCAGTGGGCCAAAGCCAGATAGACCATAAAGGCCCATTCCATTGCCAAGTCCAAAGAACGATCCAATAAAAGAACCAACAGCAAGAATTAAATAACCAAAAAGAGCACCCATCATTACGCGAGTGAACTTAGGAGTTACGCGAATTCTCTTGCTCTTATATGCCCACAACACTCCAGCAATTGCAGCCATTGTTGCAACAAGTGCTTGTCCAACAATTCCGTCATATGCAGCTTCATACATTTGGCTAAGTGTTCCGAGTGCTAAACCTTGAAGAGCAGCATATGTGATTATTAAAGCTGGCTTAACTTTCTGAGTAAATGAAAGATATAAACCGAGTCCCATAGCGCCAAGAAAACCAATTAGAAGTGCTCCACCACCAAGTTTTAAAGTCCATGCGACACTTCCTACGCCAACTAGAACAGCGAATAGAAGTGCGGTGCGAGCAACAACATCATCTATTGTCATGCGACCTGTGCGCAGTGAAGATGCAGCAGGTGCGTTATAAAGGCTATTTAATTCATCTGTTGATTGCTCAACGACTGTTCCGCCACGATTTTCGATAGCGGCATATCCGCGTTTGAAAACTGGGTTCGAACTCTGCATTATTTCTCCTGTTAGCTAGATGGTCGGATTGGATAAACCCGTGCGTTAAGGATAAACGGATATTTAGGCTTCGCTATTCCAGCCACCCGGAGCGTTGCGTAATTCCACGCTCACTAACTTAAAGTTTCCTTAAAATCACGGCTCGAAGGGATTAGATTTATCCAACCATGAGCCGCCAAGACCAACCCTGGATTCAAGCCACCAAGAAGTGCTGGCAAGAACTCAATGTGGAGCTCTTCCTCACAAGTATTGGCGCGGATTTCAATTCCAACTTCATAGAACCTATTTCAAACTCAAACTTAACGGCCGACCCATATTCAAATTCGATCTGGCAAATAGTTCCACACTCTCTTGTTTCGCAAGGAGTTCTTCATTGCTATCCCAAAGAAGTGGCTTCTGAAAAAGTTATTTGGGAAGAGTGGTTCTTGATGGATAACGAGATCCACCACCATATTCTTTCAAACCAACCATTTGCTTCAGCACAAGGAATCTGGACCCCAGAACCAAACGACATCGATCACCCTATTGAAGTACTTGGTAGAAGTTGGCACTATGAAAAGTCTAAAGATTTAAAGCCAACTCTTTATTAATTGGGTTTTAACTTTGGTGCCCCCGGTCGGACTCGAACCGACACTGGAAGGATTTTAAGTCCTCTGTCTCTGCCATTGGACTACGGGGGCCAATTAGGAAGTGGTCAGTCTACTACGCGTAAAAACTGAATTCTGACACTAGCCTAAGCCTCAATTCATTCTAGATATGCAAAATGTGTATCCATTTTGTATCCACGCTAAAAGTCAACTCTCTTATCACCTTCCACAATGGCATTCGCCATTGGTATTTGGAATGGAATTGATATGTCAAAGAAAGCAAACGGTCAGGGTTATACATTCAAGGTAGGCAGTTCTTTCAGAACTGTAATTAAACATAATGGTTATGTTGTTACTGCAATGGCAAGAACCGCTCAAGAGTCTAGGCAATTGGCTAAAGCCAAACTCTCACAACTACCGAGCATAAAGCGAACCCAAGATTCTGAAAGTCTTGAGAAATTGAAGCTGGCTGATTACTTATTGAATTGGTTAGATAACGAACATAAACACAATATTGCCCATTCAACTTATAAGCGCTATCACTCTCTATCTGTAAATCATATAAATCCATTAATAGGTAATTACCAAATTGGAAAGTTGACTCCCAAGATAATTACTTGGCTTTTATCCCAGATGCGAAATTCTGGTCAGAGTGTTCGCTCTCTCCAGCAGGCAAGAGCCTTACTTTCTATTGCTTTAGGCGAAGCTGAAAACCTAGGCTCTATTCAGTCCAACCCAGTTAGGAAAGTTAAGAATCCCCAACTCACAGAGCGCCAAATTAGTCCGCTAACTCTGGAAGAAGTTAAAAGGTTACTTAAAACATATGAAGGAACATATCTATCTGCCCGATTACATATGGCACTCATCTGTGGCTTGAGACAGGGAGAGGCTTTGGGTTTGCGTTGGCAGGATGTTGATTTAGAGACTGGGCTAATTCAAATTAGAACACAGATTCAAATTATTGATGGGAAACAAGCGTTTTCAAGCCTTAAGACAGAACGCTCTAGGCGAAGCCTGGTTCTTACCGAGTTGACTAGAAACGCATTGCTTACCCACAAGAGTCTTGTTGAAGAAATGTTTGCTAAGGCTGATGGTGATTGGGAAGATTGGGATTTAGTTTTTCCTAGAAATAATGGAACACCACGTTCTGCTCAAACTGATTATGACGATTGGCAGAAAGCACTAAAACTCTGTGGGATTACCCCTAAACGACTTCATGATGCCCGTCATACGGCTGCAACTATTATGTATTCCCAAGGTATTGGAATTGAAACCATTAGCAGGTCCCTTGGACATTCATCAAGTGCCATAACATCAAGGCTTTACGTTCACTCGGCTGAAGAACCAATGAGAGACGCCGCTGAAAGGGTTTCAAGAGCATTGCAAAATTAGTACCTATAAGTGTTTAAACGGTTGAGTAAAAAAGTTGTTTTAGAGACACCGCGTGTCCTCAAGCACCAATATTCAAGGCGATGTAACTTTCGCACGCATCGGCGAAAGAGACCGCTTAGCCCCTGGTCTATTAATTTTATTAACCGTTTACACAACTAAGAAGGATTTCTAATGCAAAAAATAGACAAAAAAACTGGTGAAATCCACACCATAAGAATAAAAGGGTTATGGGCACCACTTCCAATTCCAGCATTTCAGGTATTAGCTCGCCAAAAAGAATGGCAAGCACAGAAAGTGCTTGTCTGCTTAGTTTCTTTTATTGGTAATGAAGGATATTGCGTATTCCCCTCATACATAACGATTGCAAGGGCCTGCGGCATAGGACAGAACGGAATTAGGAAGGCGCTTGACGTTCTTGAGGAGAATGGCTTCATCAAGATTCACAAGTTTTACGAAGGAAAAAAAGCTAGAAATAAATATTATTTTCAAGACTGCTGTTGGGATTCTGGAAAGATGAATAAGAAAGCATCTCAATTTCTTAAGCGGACTCATATGTGCCTAGATTGTAAAAAGCATATTGATGGCGGCGGTTATGGCAAAGGTCCCGCAGGTAAGGTTCATTGGGGGTGCGGAGGTCCAGTAATCAAGATTGGAATACCTAAGGCCGTCTAATGGTAACTACTTACAGTCTCTGTAGCGCAGTGGTGCCTCCAGAGGCTGGCTAAGTAGAAGCCCCAATCTGCCTCCGGCATTGGGGCTTCGTGTCACAAAAAGTAACCTGCTTGCAATCTGGCATAAGCACACGTTTGTCTGCAATCCTGGAGTTCAAAGCGAAAGGATTGCGAATACTAGGGGCAGCCCTAGCAAACTTTTGAAACAAGATACACATAAATGACACCGCACTTGTATTTAAATACCTGGGGTCAAACATTAGTTGACCTGCGTTTAAACAGAAAAACTAAATTGTTGACAATGATTTAGAATCCAATTGGTTTCTAACTTGTGTAGTTTTCTAGCCTAGCAATTAAGTGCTAGCTGACTAGCAAATTTCTATTGCATTTTTGATAGCCATAAATAGACTTTGAGCATGAAACAACTAAACATTGCTATCTTCAATCTAATCAAGTCATTGCTCGCACGCCCGGTAAAGCCCAAGGAGCAGTCTCTCCATTGGGTCAAAGCTGATAAGCCTGTAGATGATATGACCCCTGAGGAAAGAAAGAAATTTGCCATCAAATTAGCAGAAGAAATTTTCTCTCAGAACGGGATTAAGGCACCTCCTCCAACTCAGGATTAGGCTCAATTAAAAGAAGTCGGACATATTTTAAATACCCAAATGTCGTAGCCATCGGATAATCTACTGGAGTGATGTATTTACAATTCCCAAAAAGGGTAGGGCTAGCCTTAATTTTTGCATTGCTAAGTGTTTCGCTAGCTGGATGCGGTGAACCAGATAAAATGCCAACTTCTAAAATTGATATATTTGTGCTGGATTTATCTGGGTCAAATGATAAAGCGAGCCAGCTGAGTAGGCTCAATGAAGATTTTCAGCAATCCTTAATTAATGACCCACTTGGAGTGCCGAAATCAGGGAGTAAAAGTATTTCGGGGCCTGCTACCACCTTATTTACCTTCATAGAAGGTGTAGCGGCAAAAGCCCCAACTTTCAAAATTCAAGATTCAAAATCAACAGTTGATTTATGGAACTCCGAATTTGCAAAGGATAAACAACGAAATACGCGCTCATGGGAGGTAACCTCAAGTATTTACGACAATTATTTGCGAACAAGTCTGGAAATGGGCCCAGGCTTCTCTATATCGGAATGCCTTAATTTTGTTGATAGTAAACTTGAATCATTATTTAATTCTGAATCTAAACGAAATCTAATTGTCACACCTCTATGCCAAAAAATTGAAGAAATAGTAAATTCATATTTCAAAATGGTTGATTACATTCAATTGACGAAAGCTCCCGCATCAGATGTTTTTGGCGCCCTGGCACAATTGGATAGATTAGTAAACCAAATTCATAAGGATGAGCCTGATGCGAAAATAACTGTGAATATTGCTTCGGATATGCAGCACCAAACCGGAGATAATCGTGATATTCCAGTGAGACTTAAGGAAGCCAACTTTGAGGGAGCGCAAGTCTGTGAAATGGCAATAATGGATAGAAAACAAAACGGATTTAGTTTTGATGAAATTGCTGTTGTAAAAGTAAATGGAATAGGTAATGCAAAAAAAATATCTGCTCAAAAAGGCACTGCATTAATTAGATATTGGGAATGTTTCTTCAATACTTCGGCCGAAATTAGATAGGGAGTAAAAATGAATCTTTCACTCGCGAACAATAGGGTTGTTAATATAAAAAATGTAAATAGCATGGCTAAATTAAAAGGACGGCGGGATGGAAAGGCAGAGAAGCCCGCAGAATCTTGGGGAAAGGATTCCGTTCCCTTCATTTCACAAGCTCATGCAATATTTAGTGCAGAAGCAGAAAATAGAATTTCGCTTACACGTAAAACATTAAACGACAGAGTATATGAAACTTTAGAGCGAGAAGAGCAAATAATTCTACTTGAATCTCAAAAAGAGGGACTAAAAGGAAAAATTGCTGAAGCTGAAGAACGAGTGAAATTTTTTAAATCTGAAATTGATGGATATAAAGTAGAGAATCCGATGGGGCGCTTTGCGCGGACAAGACTCATACATGACGACATCTATTGGCTTGTCTTAGGGATTTTAATTGCTGGCGAAATTTTGGTAACAGCGCCTGCGCTTGTTCAACTCTTTGGTGAAGGAAGTTGGCAATCTTGGGTTATCGCAATTGCAGTTGGCTTTCTTCCAGTTGCTGGTGCACACCTCTTGGGAACTTTCTTAAAATCTAGGCTAGACCGTCAAAATCCACAAGAAGGTTGGATAAAGAAACTTTTCACCTCGGTTTTTATAGTTTTATTATTTGCAATAGCTTCCTTAGCTGTTTTGCGAGCCGGAATCACTGAAGGTAATCTCTTAAATTTCAATATAGTTCCTAAAAATCAGACCAAATCTTTTTTAATCCTATTTTTTGCTGCAATTCAATTAGCATTCTTTAGCGTTGCCATTGGTCTTGGATTTCTACACCACTCTCCAGCTGCTGATTCCTTAAGAGACGCCAAAAAGGAATTAAAGAAATTGAAATTGGAGGAAACAGCTATTGCTGACCCCCTAAAGAAATACAAGTCAAAAATGGGACTTACTGAAGATGAGGTGAAGGCTAAAATTAACGCGTTATCATCTCAAGTTGAAGTTCTCGGTAAAGAGTTGGAAATAGCTGTAGCAACTTACAGAGAAGCAAATATTCATTCTAGAAGGGATGAAATCAATGGAGGTCACACTTCTCTTCAAGCTCCTGATTTCATAATTGATTTGGATAAATTCAAGGACATTTTTGCATCACTTGAGCCTGTGATGAGGTCTCCAGAGAAAACAAGCTTCCAAAGCAGCTAATTTTTGATGTAAATTCTCTGAGCCTAATTAATTATTTCCATCTGGCTCTAGCTCCGTCAGCAACACACTTAAGCCCAGTGTGTTTGTGTCCAATTGCATCTTTCGGACAGAACTGACCGCGCTTAGGAGTCTTATGAACCACTCCATTATGTGCAAGGGCTGGGGTTGAAACTAAAATAAGACTAGATGTAAGAATCACACCAATTAACTTTTTCATTTTTGAATCCTACTCTCCTCTTCTGTTTATACCTAGATGTTTGCAAGCAGCTTGACTTTAACTATTCGTAAGAAGGGTCAATCTGCATTCCACACCAACTCCAATTGGAGTCAAACCCATCGGCAAGGTCACTGAGATACTCAAAACCTTCATACTCGGACATTTGAAGCGCAAGATATTCCCCAATTCTGAAAGCGGTGTCATAATGATTTTGAACAAGGTCTGAATCCTTTGAATAACCTTGGTCAAGAAATTCTTCCGCTGCAGATATTTCAGAACAAGCCCGACTCAGTTGCGCATCAACTTCTCCCTCCGACATAGGTGGAGTGCTCCCACACGCTGTCAAAGTCAGGCAACTTACAGCAATTAGGAAACAGATGCCAGGCAATCCTTTTTTTACTTTGAGAGTCATTGCCTCCACCTGTTCCTAGTATCAGTATCTGAAGTCTTGCAGGTATAGATAACACCTTTAGCGTTTTGTCCCTTTACGCCTGCAGGAGCGCAGAATGCACCAGCAGTTATCAAGGGGTAACTGGTTGGCTGAGTGGCACTTGGTGTTGGTGTGGCACTTGGTGTTGGTGTGGCACTTGGTGTTGGTGTGGCACTTGGTGTTGGTGTGGCACTTGGTGTTGGTGTGGCACTTGGTGTTGGTGATGATTGATTAGCTTGATAACTAAATCCAGGTAAAACTGAAACTTTTAAATCACCGAATTTACAGGTATCAAAAAATCCCTGAACAGCCGTTGCTTCTCTGTCATCATATGTAAGGGAGTAGCGCAACTTAATCACAATCCAGTTTGCAACATATCCGCAGACATTTTTTGCTGGCAACCAATTAGCAATATCCTTATCGGACTTTGAGCGATTAGTAGATAGTGTTACTGCAATTAATGCGCGAGAATCTTCTAAGTCGTTTGCATATTGTTGACGTTGCGTAGCAGTCCAAGCCCAAGCACCAGAGCGCCAAGCTTCTGCAAGGGGAACTAAATGGTCTACGTCCAACTTTGATGCATTAGTAATCGTTTTACCATCATATGCACTGAACCACTTACCACCTGTAAGTTTGCACTTAGTTCCTATTTTTGGTTTTACAAGTGCCTCTGAAATTAAAACCTCGGAACGAGTAGTGCAACCATTTCTATCTGCATCAATCCAATTCCCAAAAAGAATACGGTCATAATCCTCCATATAGTCGGGTGAGACTTGCGGTGTAACGGAAAGTGCATTCGTAACTGGAGGTATAGAAAAAGTTAAAATAAAGACAGTTAGAATGCCGAGTAAAAACTTTTTCATTTCTTCACCTTACTCAACTCTTCTACCTTAATCCAAATAGTTGCTAGGTCTATTTCTGATGCATCTAGCGTTTCTGTATGACCACCTTGAGGCATTTGGTCTGAAATTAAATACTGTGGAATTCTCATTTCCAACCTGAGCCATTCAAGAACTTGCTCTTCAAGGGCGTAAGCCTCTTCACCTGTATCTAAATCCTTTACTGCATATTCACTCCAACCTAATCTTTTGTGTCGTTCCAGTCTGTTTACTGTTGCCCCGTGACCACTAATGCCCACTTTATGTGAATTCAATTGAGAATTAGTAATTAGATAGAAATAGGCAGGTGCAATCAAATTTACTAATGAAGTGCTGCAATATTTGCATCCACCACTTACTCTTAGTGAGCTCCAAGTTGGTGTTACTTCACGACCACAAACTAAATGAATGGATTTCATAGGACTTCTAGCATTTTTAAATGGTTCAATTGGCTTAAATCCTCTGGACCTGAAGAACTTGTTTGCTTGTGCCGATGTAATTGGTTTAGTTCCAGCACAAAAACTGCAACCTACATTCCCACTTCTCAAATATGTAGCTCTAACTTCAACCTTGGTCCCACACACCTCGTGGACACACATCCAAGGATTAGAACCACCTGGAAATTCACCTATTGGTGTGTAACTATTTTTCTTTAGAAGACTATAAGCCTCAGTTTCGCTAACCATATTCTTTCCGCAAGCCTCACAGCCCTTTTGCCCGCCTCGCAAAGACTGATAGGTGGGAGATACTTCATTGCCACATTTAATATGAAGGCACTTCCAAGGAGTTTTACTATCTTTGTAAGGCTCTAAGGGTTTCAATTCCAGTTTTTTCATTAGAACTCTGACTTCTTTCATATCTACTCTATTGCCTGCACAATATGCGCAACCGCTTCCCCCTTGTTGAACACTTGCCCATTGAGGTGAGACTTTATGTCCGCATTTAGTGTGAATGGATTTCCAAGGATGGTGGGGTCCTTTAAATGCTTCTTGTGGCTCTAAATCGTGGCTTCTAAAAAATGCAAATGCTTTTTCTTGCGTGATAGGAACAGTTCCTGCACAAATTAAACATCCTGTTCGCCCACTTTTTATATGTCCATATCTTGGCTTTATCTCGCTGCCACAAATTAGGTGGATTGATTTCCACGGGATTGCAGAGCCAGGATATGGAACGAGGGGTTGCAGGTCCTTACTCAAGAAAAATTGATATGCCTCATTTGGGTCTACGTAACCATCTCCACAATGTTTACACCCACTACTCCCGCCAGTTTGAATGATATTAAATTTAGGGGAAACTTCACGACCACAAGGAATGTGTATAGATTTCCACGGAATCTTATTTCCACCAGGATAGGGGACTAGTGGTTTCAATCCGTTATCAAGGAAAACTTTTTCCGCGTCTTTCGGTAAAACGGCGACTCCAGAGCAATACTTACAAGGACCCTGCCCTCTTTTAATTGCCAAATAAGAAGGACTGACTTCGCGACCACAAGGAATATGAATAGATTTCCACGGGACTTTATTTCCTGGATAACCTGTGAGCGGTTTTAACTTGGCTTTATTAAATAGTTTTTCGGCATCAATTGGGTCAACGCGTGTCTCTGCACAATATGCGCAACCACTCCCTCTTGATTTAACTAGCCCAAAGTGGGGCGAAACTATTTTTTTACACTTTAGGCAACGTGATTTCCAAGGAGTATTACTACTTTTGTATGGCTCAATCGGAATGAGCCCGACTGATTTCATAATCTTTATCGCATCATTCGTATTTATGCGATTACTTAAACCTGCTTTTACTCTTCCACAAGTTTTACATCCTCCGATACCTTGCTTTAATTGTTTTACTTTTGGCGCGACACTCGCTCCGCAAATCAGACACTTTGCTTTCCAGGAGATATTCCCGCCAGGGAATTTACCAATTGGTTTAAGTTTTGCATTCTTCATAATTTTAATTGCATCTTCTGGGTGAGTAGCATTTCCTGAACAGTATTTACAAGCTGTTTTAGTTTTTTTAACATTATTCAAATTCGGCGAAACCTCGTGTTTGCATTTCATACATTTGCTTAACCAGGGAGTTTTACTGTCTTCGTAAGGCTCCAATGGTTTCAACCCAGCAGCTCTCATAATCTTGCGAGCCTCGGATTCACTCAGTCTTGCCATACCCCTAGGTTAATCAAGCCCAATGACATTTTGCACACAAAGCAGAAAATTTATGCCTCTCCAAAAGTATTGACTTATTAATTAACGCAAGCAAAAATATTCTATGGGGTTTTTCGGGGGCAAGAATGAGCCAATGCCCGACTGGGCAATTCGTTCTTCAGTTTTTATGACTATTGCTCAGGCACTCAGCGTTGGCAGACAGACCCCAGCTAGTTCCTTCGTCCCAGAATATTCAAAGTTGTTTAGTGCGATTGTCTCAAAAGCGTTGAAAGATGGTTTGATAACGGAAGAAATCTTCCAAGCAATTGAATATTCTCCTTTTCAAATTAAGATAAGTAGAGATGATTCTGAACTTTACAAAGTAACTGCCGCGGATTCTCCAGTCTATTTGCAACAAGGAATGGCATTAAATCGTGTGCTTTCAAGATGGAACAACTCAATGTCTATTACAAATGGGGACCAGGACAACATTTTTACGGCTCTATCTATGGAATGTCAGAACTTGGGAATGGACAAAAATGATGAAGATATGATTGGTCTTCTTTTCCTTGTATCCATTTTTTATACAACTCTTCTTAAGGATAGCCAAGCGGATAAAGTTAATTGCGATAACTGGCGTTCCATTGGCTCGTTCTTCGCAACAGAATTACCTAATCGCTGGTTGATTGAGAGTTCTAAGCAATAGATTCCTTACTTACCATCTCCCATATTTCTAGAGTTTAGCCCTGGTGACATAGGCAATTACAGCCCAGAAAATTGCACTTGAAATCGCAGTCCAAAACCCCCTAGCGTCCAGCCACCATAGAACCCAAGTGGGATGAACCATAAAAAAACCTTGTGAAAAACCATTTCTCTCCCCCTCAATTTATTTTGATAACTTATAGAAAACGTTTTACCAGCCTAACCACAAACCAGATTACTGGGACAAGAATTAACGAATAGATGAGCAGAAACTGCCAATAAAAAACCTTGAATGGAATTGAATCATAAAAATCAGCCTTGAACCAGAAGTTGTTATAAACCCAGCTTGGTTGATAAACCTGACCTGAAATAAAGACTAGAGAATAGAAGGCAATTTCCTTCTTTGTGAATTTGGGTAACTTCCTCATATGCTTAAGTTACTCCTATCTGATTTTAAAGTGGCGCTTTTATAACAGGAAATTTTTGCCTGACTATATACATATAACTCACGCTCAAATTAAATAACCCTGGGTCAAATCCTTCTTTATGCGCCTTAATGGGCATAGCCTTTTGGTATGAAAAACACAAAGAACTACCTAATTGCAATACTCGCGGGACTTCTAGTCCTCACGCTATCAACACATTCAGCGCAGAGCGCTCCAAAACAATATGACCCAGTTATATTGGCTGAATATTCTGCTTGTTTAGGAACTTTAGATTATGAACAATTTCGTTTTGCTGGGCGCGAAGCGAGAGAAGCTTGCCAATGGTGGTATCCACCAAAATACGCTAAACCACCACTAAGCCCAATCGCTGCTCCCTAGTAATTTCAACATATCCAAATTTGTTAAGTAACTGGCAGAGACAGAGGAATCAAAGTAGGAGCATTAGCGAATACTTGGATTAAGGCTATGAGGCTTTGACCCTATGGATAACCTCATAGCCAACTTCAAATCCTCTAGGAATATGTATCCATTGTGTATCCACTGTAAAAGTGGTGGTTGTATTTGTGTTGGTTTAGCGAGATAATTTACGCACGAAAGTGATTTAAAAGTTGACCGAACCGACACTGGAAGGATTTTAAGTCCTCTGTCTCTGCCATTGGACTACGGGGGCCAATTAGGAAAGCGTCAGTCTAGTGCCCACGCCATTCCATCCAAAATATCAGATTCTGATGCAACGAATTCAGTGGCACCGGTAGCAATCATCACTCTGGATAAAACAAGTGATCCTGCTGCTATTACATCTACACGGCCGGGATGCATATAGCCGAGTGCTGCGATTTCTTCGCGGGACATAAGTGAAAACATCTGGGCAATTTCCATAACTTTTGCAGCTGGGATGCGCGATAAATGAATTGCGTGTCTGTCGTATTCGCTAAGACCAAGTGCTGCTGCTGCAACAGTTGTTGCGGTGCCCGCAACTGCAATTAAAGTTTTAGCTTCCTTAATTGGAACTATGTAAGCGGCTTCTGCGATCACATCATCAATATCTTGAATAGCTTTTTGAACTGCAAGTGAATCCTGTGGGGCTTTATTTAAATGGCGTTCGGACATTCGAACGCAACCAATATTTACTGATTTTGCATATTCAACTTCGGTAGTGCCAAGAACGAATTCGGTAGAGCCGCCGCCAATATCAACAACGAGATAAGGAGATTCGGTGTGAACCAAACCTTTTGTGGCGCCCATAAAAGAGAGTGCCGCCTCTTCAGTTCCTGGAATAACTTCTGGCTCAATACCGAGAATTTCGCGAACGCCATCGATAAATAAATCTCTATTACTCGCATCTCTTGTAGCAGACGTCGCACAAAAGCGAATCTTCTCTACGCCTTTGCTAGCGATTATTTCGGCATATTTTCTTGTGACTTCAAGTGTGCGTTCAATTGCTTCTGGATCAAATTTTCCTGTGGCATCAACGCCTTGACCAAGTCGAACGATTTCCATCTCTCTTGCAATCTCTTGGAAATTATCGCCTGTGATATCTGCGATTAAGAGTCGAATTGAATTAGTTCCACAATCAATTGCGGCTACGCGACTCATTTACTTACCTCTTCTGTTATCTCGCATGGATCATTTAGCCACCACTTAGGTAGCGCCGCTAAAGCTTCATCACCAAGTGGGTTAACACCTGGACCAGCGCTAAGTGAATGTGCGACTAGTGAGTGTAAACATTTAACACGATCTGGCATACCACCAGCTGTGATTCCCTTTACTTCTGGAACATCGATACCAAGTTCATCTCTTGCTACCTGATATTGCTCGTGTGCGCGCTGATATGCATCTGCTAAACCTTTATCAGTGGCTAGGCGATCTTGCATTTCGGCCATCATTCCCGTTGTTTCAAGGGTTGAAATCGCACCAGTAAGTCTTGGACAAGTTGCATAATAAAAAGTTGGAAATGGTGTGCCATCCGAAAGTTGTGGTGGTGTTGTGACAACTGCAGGTTTTCCGCAAGGGCAACGATATGAGATTGCATGAACATCTCTTGGCGTGCGACCGAGTTGAACTTGAATTACATCGAGATCTACTTGGGATGGCTTCTTGTTCATTTATTTATATTTGTTGTTGTAATCGAGGCAATTAGCCGGCCATACCAAGGGAGTCCATTTGGTATTTGGGTTGAAATCGGCGCCGCTGGCCCTGCCTCTTCGGAATCTGATTTTGGAACGCCTAAAACAACATATTGGCGCTCACCAGGAAATACAAAGTGCAATCTGGTTCTTGCTTGAGCTGCAACGTATTCTGGATCGTTCCACTTTGCGAGTTCTTCGCGCGCTTTCTCAAGTGCGTTATTGCTGTCATTAACTTGGGCGCGCAAGGAATTAATTTGTGCGCGCTGGGCAAAGTAATGTTGAAGCGGTGGTGCGAGCGTTATAGCAAAGATAAATGCAAGGGTTACGACCGCTAACCAGCGGGCCGATGTACTGCTTCTGCTTTTAGCCATTAAAACGTGGGAATGCAGCGCGGCCTGCATATTCCGCAGAATCGCTGAGTTCTTCCTCGATGCGTAGAAGTTGGTTGTACTTAGCAACTCGCTCACTTCGAGCAGGTGCTCCAGTTTTAATCTGACCACATTCAAGTGCGACTGCAAGATCAGCAATAGTTGTGTCTTCAGTTTCACCAGAACGGTGGCTCATCATTGAACGATATCCGCTGCGATGTGCAAGTGATACGGCATCTATTGTTTCAGTCAGAGTTCCGATTTGATTTACCTTAACTAGAAGTGCATTTGCAGTTCCAAGTTTGATTCCCTTTTCAAGGCGCTCTGGATTTGTAACAAAGAGATCATCGCCAACGATTTGAATCTTGGATCCAAGTTGCGCGGTCATCTTTGCCCAACCCTCCCAATCATCTTCATCGAGTGGATCTTCGATTGAAACGATTGGATAAGAAGCGACTAAGTCAGCGTAATAAGCGATCATTTCATCTGCTGAACGCTTGTTACCTTCGAAGGAATACTTGCCATCTTTATGGAATTCAGTTGCCGCAACATCCATTGCGAGTGCAATGTCATTGCCTGGCTTAAAGCCGGCCGCAGTAACTGCTTCGAGAATTAAATCTAGTGCGGCACGGTTTGAATCTAGGTTTGGCGCAAAGCCACCTTCATCACCGATGCTTGTTGCCAGGCCACGTTGTTTCAAAACTGATTTGAGGCTGTGATAAATCTCGGCGCCCCAGCGAAGTGATTCTTTAAATGATTCAGCGCCAATTGGGGCAACCATAAATTCTTGGATATCGACGTTGGTATCTGCGTGCGCACCACCATTGAGAATGTTCATCATTGGCACTGGAAGTGTGTGTGCTGTTGGCCCACCGATATAACGGAAGAAAGAGAGATCAGATGATTCGGCTGCTGCGCGAGCAACTGCAAGTGAGACACCTAGGATTGAATTTGCACCAAGGCGGCTCTTATTTTTTGTACCATCGAGATCAATCATCTCTTGATCAATTAAACGTTGGTCTTGTGCGTCGTAACCAGAAACTGCTGGCGCGATTTCATCATTAACAAATTCAACGGCCTTCTCAACACCTTTACCTAGATAACGCTTGCCACCATCGCGAAGTTCTGCTGCTTCGAATGCACCAGTAGATGCACCACTTGGAACGGCTGCGCGAGCACTTGAACCATCTTCGAGGACTACTTCAACTTCAACAGTTGGGTTTCCGCGCGAATCTAAAATTTCGCGTGCGTGGACTGCCTCGATTAGCGCCATGGTGCTCCTTTATGTTTAACGTGTTTTCTAGTGCTAATTCTAACGGGCTATTTGGATTCGTATTTCTTAATTTCGCCGATGTAGCCCTTAATCGCCGAGCGCAGAGCGGCTTCGGGATCGATATCGAGGGCGAGTGCTTGGTCTAAAACTCCCAGTAGTACCTGACCCAATTCTTTTTCAGTTGTTCCAGGTGCCAATTTGAGTGGATGTTCAATCGCAATTTGATGGCCATATTTCTGGGCCCGATAAATCAATTTAGTTGCAAGGGCTAAAGCTGGTTGGCCTAGTGGCACACCTTCAGTAGCCGAAACCCGTCCCTTTTCCAACGCTTTCTGCGCTTCCCAATTTTCTAATACTTCAGCGCTTCCAGAGACTTTTACATCAGAGAAAACATGTGGGTGTCTGCGGACCAATTTTTCTGCAACAACTTTTGCAACATCTTCTACGTTGAATGGATCGGTTGGATGTTCTTCGGCCATTCTCGCGTGGAAGAAAACTTGTAGTAAGACATCTCCAAGTTCTTCGCGCATTGCTTGGCGATCGCCCTCTTCAACTGCTTCTATAAATTCATATGACTCTTCCAATAAATACTTTAGAAGAGTTTCATGGCTCTGTTCGGCATCCCAAGGACATCCGCCTGGAGAGCGAAGTTGATCCATAACCTCACGTAACGCCTCTAACTGCGAGGTTGGATCCGTCATCTTTGTTACTTCTTTACAGTTGCGTTATCTGCAGCTGGAGTAATATTTCCACTCTCATAATCCCAAGTGCCATATCTTGGATTAATTTTTACTTTCTTCTCTTTAGCCATTGCGACTAATAGCTTCTGAATTGCGCTGCCATCAGTACTTGGATCGCCTTGGGCCTTTAACGCTTCGCCAATTTTTTCCGCAAGTAGCACGGTACGAAGATATCTTGAGAAATCTTTTGGTGCGATTTGAGCACCTACAAGTGAGATAGGTAGCCGATCTTCGCCACCAATTTGCAAAATAATATCTGCCTTGCGAGCGGCTAATTCAGAGTCTTTTATCTCCAGTGAAATCTTTTCAGCAATATCATCAAACAAAACTGAGATAACATGGAAGCGGATCGCATTTGTATTCAACTCGGCACCGGCAACGATGTTCATATCAGCCGTGTCAACCTTTGCACGCTCTTTCAGTATTTGATCAATTGTTCCTTGAACGGTAGCGATTGGAATTTCGGTTTTACCAATAGTCGCTGCGGAATTCGAACTTGAACATCCAGTCAGAACTAGAAGTAGCCCGGCTCCAAGCGATGCAACAATCTTCTTTACATTATTCACAAAATCCCCGTTCAGGTATTTTTAAATTGTTCTCTTTACTGGTTCAACAATTGAAGTAAGAACTTCAATGGTCCAAGGCAGTGCTGAAGTATCTCCTATTTCCCCTCCGTCAATCCAATTTGGAGTGCTCTGACGCGCAACTAATACGGTCGATGTGGCTACTTTCACGATAGAGCCAGGATAAATTCGATTCAATCTCATCACTGCTGAATCAGGCAAATTCAGCGGGGCCAACCTTAAGAATTTACCTTGCAAAACAACTTCCGTTAATCCAAAACTCTTCGCCATCGTTCGCAAGTTTGCAACTGCCATTAAATTCTCTGCTTCCTCAGGAAGTTGGCCAAAGCGATCCACAAGTTCGGCCCGGATTGCATCTAACTCTGTGGGATTTTGGACATCTGCCATCCGGCGATAAATATCAAGGCGCAAACGTTCGGAGGTTAAGTATTCGACTGGAATATGTGCAGTAACAGGTAGTTCAACTTTGCACTCCTTGAACTTACTTTCATCTTCGTTCTGTAGAACAAAACCCGTTTTATATTCTTCAACTGCTTCCCCAACCATTCGCATATATAAGTCAAAACCAACTTCTGCAATGTGTCCTGATTGTTCGCCACCTAATAAATTACCGGCACCGCGAATTTCCAAATCTTTTAAGGCAACCTGCATTCCTGAACCGAGATCAGTATTGGTGGCAATTGTTGTGAGTCGATCGTGAGCAATTTCAGTTAGTGGTTTATCTGCTGAATATAGAAAATAGGCATATGCGCGTTCACGGGAGCGCCCAACGCGGCCACGAAGTTGGTGCAGTTGCGAAAGCCCAAAGGAATCAGCGCGATCAACAATTAAAGTATTTGCATTTGGAATGTCGATTCCACTCTCAATAATTGTTGTGCAGACCAAGATGTCGAAGTCGCGCTCCCAAAATCCAAGAATTGCATCTTCAAGTTGGCGCTCTCCCATCTGGCCATGTGCAATTCGAATTCGGGCTTCGGGTACTAATTTCTTAAGTCGTTCAACTACGCCATCAATACTTTCAACGCGGTTGTGAATATAGAAGATCTGACCATCACGTAATAATTCGCGGTGAATTGCTGCGGTAACTTGTTTGTCGTCATATGGTCCAACATAAGTTAGAACAGGATGTCGCTCTTCAGGAGGCGTGGTTATGTTAGACATCTCGCGAATTCCAGTAATTGCCATTTCAAGTGTTCTCGGAATCGGGGTTGCTGACATTGAAAGAACATCGACATTTGTGCGGGTTTTCTTTAGCTCTTCCTTGTGTTCTACGCCAAAGCGTTGCTCTTCATCAACGATGACTAAGCCAAGGTCACGGAATTGCACATCCTTGGATAACAATCGGTGCGTACCGATTACAACGTCAACTGACCCAGATTTAATTCCGTCAAGAATTTCGCGTCCCTCTTTTGGAGTATTGAATCTTGATAGCCCAGCAACTTTGACTGGGAAACCGGTATATCTATTATGGAAAGTAGTTAGGTGTTGCTGAACTAATAAAGTTGTTGGAACTAATATTGCGACTTGTTTGCCATCTTGAACTGCTTTAAATGCTGCACGAACTGCGATTTCAGTTTTGCCGTACCCCACATCACCACAGACGATGCGATCCATTGGATGTGATTTCTCCATATCGGCTTTAACTTCTTCAATTGTTGCAAGCTGATCTGTTGTTTCAACATAGGCAAAGGCCGCTTCAAGTTCGCGTTGCCAAGCAGTGTCTTGGGAGAATGCATATCCCGGAGCGCTCATACGTGCTGCATAAAGTTGTATTAGCTCTGCGGCAATCTGTTTAACAGCCTTACGGGCGCGACGTTTTGTATTCTGCCAATCCGAGCCACCAATTCGATTTACTGATGGCGCCTCGCCTCCAACATATCTTGTGATTTGTTCAAGAGTATCTGTTGGAACAAAGAGGCGATCTGCAGGTTGGCCCCGCTTCGATGCGGCATATTCAATAACTAAGTATTCTCGTGAAACGTTCGCAACGGTTCGATTTACTAATTCAATATATTTTCCAACGCCGTGTTGTTCGTGAACTACGTAATCACCAGGCTTTAATTCGAGTGGATCAATTGCCTTCTTGCGACGTGAAGGCATCCGGGCTTGATCTTTACTTGAGGTGCGCTGCCCTGAAACATCCTTCTCTGTTATTAGCGCAATCTTCGCCTGATGATTAATAAATCCATGTTCGATAAAACTTGTTGTTAAGTGAACGCCAACTAACAATGATTCTCGGAAGAGCACTTGGTAGCGCTCTAATATTCCTGCTCCACTCGCACTAAAGACCAACTTGTATCCGCTGCTAAGCCAAGTTGAAATATCGGCAATCGCACTCTCAACGTTCCCGTTATAGATCGGAATTGCTTCAAAGTCAGATAGTTCAGCTAAATTCTCTAGATTATCCGCGCTTTCGGAATATGGGTTGAGCGCCCACCAATTTAGCTTTAACTCATTAGCTAATTCTCGAAGCGCATCGAAAGTCGAATAACCGCCACTTGAAATTACTCCGGTCAAATCGATAGGTGCTGCGCCGCCGAGCGCAGCGTTTGACCAAGATGCTTCTAGAAACTCTTCATTAGTAATTACTAAATCGCCAGCGCGAGATTTGATGCGTGGTTGGTCAATAACTGCAACTTGGAAATTATTAGGAAGAAAATCTAAAAGGTTATTGAATTTGGGTTTCAAGAGTGCGGAGATTGATTCCATTCCTTCAACGCAGATACCTTCACTAATTTTGCTAGCCATTTCAGTAAGTTGTGGAAATTCGGCGATTAAGTACTTCGCTCGCTCTTTTACTTCATCTGAAATAAGCAGTTCGCGCCCTGGATAAATAATTATCTCGCCCTCGATGGGCGCATAAGTGCGTTGGTCAGAAACTTGGAAGTATTGAATATCTTCAATTTCATCACCAAAAAAATCAATGCGTATTGGATGTTCGTGATCTGAAGGAAAAAGATCCAGGATTCCGCCACGAACTGCGAAGTCACCACGCTTTTCTACCAAGTCAGTTCTGGTGAAACCAAAGTAACTCAAACGTTTTGTTAGCTCTGCCATTGAAATTGTTTTATTACTTGAAACTTTTATTAGCTCTTCTTCCAAGATATCGCTCACGATGGGTTGCAAGGCGCCACGAATCGATGTAATTACTATCTTTGGAGGTTTCTTAGAATTAATCTGGTGCAACGCTTTTATTCGCGTTGTGACGGTATCGCTCTTAGGACTTAGCCGTTCGTGGGGCAAGGTTTCCCATGCTGGAAAATTACTTACAACGTCACCAAGATATGAGCGGATCTCATCTGCTAACTCATCAGCGATTCGAGTTGATGGCGCAATAACAAGAAGTGGTGCTTGGTTGCTCAATTTCGAAATTACAAATGATCGCAGCGAACTTATGCAGACCAATTCGCCACCATCTATTGGTGATTCAATTGGGATATCGAGGAAGGCAGGCAGAAGTGTCATTTGATCTGCCTCCTAAATGTTGGCCACCCAACGCCAAAAGCCCCACATCCAATATGGATGGGGGTGTTCTTGGGAAAATTATATTCAATACTCAAATTGGATTCGACCACACCCCAAGACCTGTAATGATTAGCCAGTGAGCGAGCAGACAACACAATTCCAGGCTGATGATGCCGGCCTACGAAGTGATGTCCGCAGGCTTGGTGAATTACTTGGTGAATCACTAGTCCGCCAGGAAGGCGAAGAGCTACTTGAATTAGTAGAGCAAGTTCGTAAAGCGGTCCGCGAAGGTGGCGGGGAAGAAATTCTCGAAAATATTTCAGTCGACCAAAGCGTGCAATTAGTGCGCGCCTTTAGCAACTATTTCAACTTAGCAAATGTTGCAGAACAAGTTCACCGAGCACGAGTTCTTGCCGATGAGCGAAATAGCGGTGGCTCTTGGTTAACTCGCTCAGTAGATCGCATTATTGAAGTACAGAAGAAGAATAAAGAATTCACAACAGCAGATATCCAAGGTTGGATTGATAATTTTTCAGTCCGCCCGGTTTTTACTGCGCACCCAACTGAAGCAGCGCGACGCTCTGTACTTAGCAAGATGAATACGATTGCAGATTTACTCGACCAACCAACATCACCAAGACGTGATCGCAGACTTGCTGAAACTATTGACCTGCTCTGGGAGACCGATGAATTACGTTTGGGTCAGCCCGAACCACTCGATGAAGCAACAAATGCGCTCTATTATTTAGATGATCTCTTCCGATTAACTATTCCAGAAGTTCTTGATGACTTTGCAACTGAACTCAAGCGCCTAGGTGTAACCGTTTCTCCAACTTCAAGGCCACTAAGTTTCGGAACTTGGATCGGTGGCGATCGTGATGGCAATCCAAATATCACTGCAAAGGTGACAACTGCTGCAATCACATTGCAAACCGGACACTTTATTCGCGCAATGTCTGCCGCGCTAGATCAACTGCGCCAAGCACTTTCAGTTTCAACTCGAATTTCTGGAACGACTCCAGATTTAGATGCATCGGTTTCGAAAGACCTTGAACTGCTTCCAGAAATTGAAGCACGCTTTCGTAGATTAAATGTTGAAGAGCCTTATCGTTTGAAGGCAACTGCAATTCGTCATCGCCTAATCCTTACTCAACGCCGACATGCAGATGGCGGAGCACATGTTCCTGGTCGCGATTATGAGAGCACTGCTCAACTCTTGGCAGATTTAAATTTAATGCGGGACTCGCTCTTTTCGCATCGCGGTGAACTTATTGCAACCGGATTATTAGAACGAATTATTCGAACCGTATCTAGTTTTGGAATAACCCACGCAACCATGGATATTCGTGAACATTCAGATGCCCATCATCATGCACTTGCTCAGATTGAAAGCGTTGGCCCAGAAAACCTGAAAGACCTTGATTCTGCCGCTCGAAATACCGTAGATACCTTCATAGCAATCCGCGAATTGATCGAAAGATTCGGCCCTGAAGTTATTGAAACTTACATAATTTCAATGACCAAGTCCCACAAAGATGTATTGGCCGCAGTCGAACTTTCACGGATCACTGGACTATTCGGAAAAATAGGTTTCGCACCGCTACTTGAAACAGTTGCAGAACTCCAAGCGGCAGACACAATTTTAGATAATTTGTTGAGTGATAAGAGTTATCGTGATTTGGTAACAATTCGTGGCAATGTCCAAGAAGTTATGCTCGGTTATTCTGATTCAAATAAAGATGCAGGTATCGCAACATCGCAGTGGGAAATTCATAAAGCCCAACGCAAACTTCGCGATACCGCAATGAAGCATGGCGTAACCCTTCGCTTATTCCATGGTCGCGGCGGTTCTGTAGGTCGCGGCGGCGGACCAACTTACGATGCGCTAATCGCTCTTCCTTGGGGTTCAATAGATGGTCAGATAAAGATGACCGAACAGGGCGAAGTAATTAGCGATAAATATGCACTTCCATCACTTGCTCGTGAAAACGTTGAACTCGCACTTGCTGCGGCTCTTGAAGCAACAGTTTTAAATCGTGCACCCAGACAATCACCAGAAGCGCTTTCAAGTTGGGGTTCTTGTATGGATTCGATAAGTGCGAGTGCATTTAAAACTTATCGCCAATTAATTGATCACCCAGATCTACCTGCATATTTCTATGCCTCAACTCCGGTTGAACAATTAGGTGAAATGTTCTTGGGCTCACGTCCGGCCCGACGTCCTGATGCATCAGGTGGTTTATCTTCACTTCGTGCGATTCCGTGGGTATTTGGCTGGACCCAATCTCGCCAGATCGTTCCAGGTTGGTTTGGTGTTGGATCTGGTTTGAAAGCGGCACGTGAGAGTGGAAACTCCAAAGTACTTGGCGAGATGTTAAATGATTGGCACTTCTTCCGTACCTTTATAAGCAATGTTGAGATGACACTTGCAAAGACTGATTTAACAATGGCTCGCAAATATGTGAAGGTTTTGGTGGATCCTTCGTTACATCACTTCTTAGACACAATCGAAGCAGAATTTGAATTAACTAAAGCTGAAATTCTTCTACTTACAAAGAAGAGTGAGCTACTTGGTGATCAACCAATATTAGGTCGCACCTTGCAGGTTCGCGATGCCTATCTATCGCCTCTGCACCTTCTGCAAATCACGCTTCTGCATAAAGTGCGAACTGATAAAAACGTTGACCCGCTGATTAGACGAGCGCTCTTATTAACGATTAACGGCGTTGCTGCTGGTTTACGTAATACCGGCTGATTTACTTATTGAATTCCTGTTGGGCGTAATCCAAGCCCTTTTCCATTAACCGCTCAATCGCAAGCGCCCCTCTAGCAATAAAGTCGGCTAACTCAACCTTCTCAGGTTGGCTAAAGGGTTTTAAGACAAAATCAGCAGGATCTATCGGTGCTGGTGGCCGACCAATTCCCATGCGTAGGCGAAAATAATCAGCACTAGCAAAATGTGTTGTTAGCGATTTCAAACCATTGTGGCCATTGTCGCCGCCACCCTGTTTGATTCGAATTGTATTGAAATCAATATCTAATTCATCATGAATCACGATTAAATTTGCTGGTGAAACTTTGTAGAAATCAGCAAGCGCTTTAGCAGGAGCGCCGCTCTCATTCATGTAGCCCAGCGTTTTTGCGAGTACTACTGGGCGCCCAGCAACTCGAATATCTGCAATCTGGGTCTTAGATTTATGGTTAGAGAATTTAACGTCAGAGGCCAGATAGTTAATAACCATCTGGCCTATGTTGTGACGTGTAGTTGCGTATTGATCGCCCGAGTTCCCGAGTCCGAGAACTAACCAGCGGTCATCTGCCATTTATTAGCTCTTTAATTACTCTTTTGCAGCGTCAGCAGCTGGTGCAGCAGCACCTTCTGCAGTAGCAGCACCTTCAGCAGCAACAACAGGAACTTCTTCAACTGCAGTTGAACGCTCTGAAAGGTGAATAACTGGCATATGTGGATCTGAAATTAGAACCACACCAGCAGGAAGAACTACGTTCGATGCATAAAGTGAACTGCCAGCCATCAAGCCATCCATATTCAATTCTAGGAATTGTGGAATAGATGTGGCTTCTGCTTCAACTTCAATAGTGTTATTCATATGTTCAAGAATTCCATCAACATCATGCTTTCCTGTTGTGTGAACTGGAACTTCGACCTTAACGCGCTCACCGCGACGAACGATTACTAAGTCAATGTGTGCAAGTATTCCGGTAAGTGGATTACGTGTTACAGACTTAGGAAGTGTTAGTTCGGTCTTTCCATCAAATACAACGTCAAGTAGAACGTTTGCAGTCTTAAGTGCTGCGCCAAGTTCGCGAAGTGGAAGTGCTACGTGTTGTGGAGTTTCACCGTGACCGTAGATAACAGCTGGAACATTGCCAGCGCGGCGATCGCGACGTGATGCGCCTTTACCAAATTCAGTGCGCTTAGTTGCGTTAATTGTAATTTCAGCCATTTGATTCTCCCTCAATCTAAATCGTCAATATTGCAACGTCCGAGGAGAGCCAAGCCGTCGATTACGGATTTTTAAATCCCTCGCCGGAACGAGAGGCTAGGTTATCTAATCTCTAGCAAAAAGCCAAAATTGTTAGGAGAGGCCATCGAAGAGGCTTGTTACTGAGCCATCTTCAAAGACTTCGCGTATCGCCCGGGCCAAGAGTGGAGCAATTGGCAGAACCGTCAGATTATCGAAGCGAGAATCTTCGGGGATTGGCAAGGTATCTGTGACGACTACTTCGCTGACATTCGAGGCCTTCAACCGTTCTACTGCTGGACCTGAAAATACTGCGTGGGTCGCTGCAATAATTACATCCTTTGCGCCATCTGCATAAAGTGCATCAACAGCTTTAGTAATTGTGCCAGCGGTATCGATCATGTCATCAATAACTACGCAGGTCTGGCCCTTAACATCACCAACAACTTTTCCAGTAACTGATTCATTTGGAATTCGTGGATCGCGCATCTTGTGAATAAAAGCGATTGGGCAACCACCAAGTAAATCTGACCAACGTTCAGCAACTCGAACTCGACCCGAGTCTGGTGAAACAATAGTTAACTTGCTGCGATCAACTTTGCTGCCAACATAATTTGTAAGCAATGGAAGTGCAAAGAGATGATCAACTGGACCATCGAAGAATCCTTGAATTTGTGAGGTGTGTAGATCAACAACCATTAGTCGATCTGCGCCAGCGGTTTTAAATAAATCAGCCATTAGTCTTGCAGAGATTGGCTCGCGGCCACGATGCTTCTTATCTTGACGGGCATATCCGTAGAAGGGCGCAACAACAGTTATCCGTTTTGCTGATGCGCGCTTAAGAGCATCAACCATAATTAATTGCTCCATGATCTGTTTATTGACCGGGGCGCAATGCGATTGAATTACGAAGGCATCGCTTCCGCGAACACTCTCTTCGAATCGAACAAATATTTCACCATTAGCAAAGTCATATGCTGATGTTGGGGTGATTGGAATACCGAGTTCGGCGGCGACACCTTCAGCTAACTCTGGATATCCGCGACCAGTAAAAATACGTAGTCGTTTCTCCGAAGTGAGGCGAAGTTCGCTCATCTCTTAGCTCCCTTGTTCCGAGGATTCATTAGCGCCCGCAGCTTTTGCTGCCTGCGCAGATTTCGTGCCGGATCTCTTTCGAAGAACCCAGCCAAGAATATTGCGTTGCTTAGATCTTGCAACACCCATCGCCCCTGCTGGCACGTCGTCAGTAATTACCGACCCAGCCGCAGTGTAAGCGCCATCGCCGATCGAAACCGGCGCAACTAACATGGTGTCGCTTCCGATTCGAACTTCGTTACCAATCTTTGTCTTATGTTTTTCAACACCGTCGTAATTCACAAATACCGTGGCTGCTCCGATATTGGAACCAGACCCAATTTCAGCATCACCGACATATGAAAGGTGTGGAACTTTTGATCCCTGACCAATTGTTGAATTCTTAATTTCAACATATGCACCGGCTTTTGCGCCTTCGCCAAGCAGTGTTCCTGCTCGAAGATATGAATATGGGCCAACGTTTGCACCCGCTCCAATTTCGCAATCAACACAATTAGATTCAATGACCGAGGCTCCTGCTGCAACGCTCACATTCATAAGAGTTGTTCGAGGTCCAATTATTGAGTTTGCTCCAATGGTTGTTGTTCCGGCAAGCCAGCTCTCTGGAAATATTGTGGCATCGGCGGCAATTTTTACCGTTGAATCAATCCAAGTTGTTGTTGGATCGATTATTTCTACCCCATTTAACATATGTTCATAATTAATTCGATCGCGCATAATCGCAGCACATTCTGCGAGCTGAGATCGATCATTGATACCAAGAGTTTCACTGTAATCATTTGAGAGAATTGCTGCAGCTTTGCCACCAGTTGCTTTAATATCTGCAATCACATCTGTTAAATATAGTTCACCTTGGGAATTATGCGCCTTTAGTTTTGCAACGCTAGAACGAAGAGCCGCGATATCAAAAAGATAGACGCCGGTATTAATCTCATCAATTAACTTAATTTCATCTGGCGCATCGCGCTCTTCAACTATCGCAACGATTTCGCCGCTTTCATCTCGCACAATTCGACCATAACCAGTTGGATCCGGTAATTCTGCTGTTAACACTGAGGCTGTGTTCTTCGCCGCTTTATGCACGGTTATGAATTCGCCGAGAGTTTCACTTCTAAGAAGTGGGGTATCTCCCGCACAGATCAAAACCGTTCCACTTACGCTCAAATCTGCGAGCGCTAATTGAACTGCGTGCCCCGTGCCATTTCGTTCTGCTTGAAAGATTGGAATTGCAATTGGCGCAATTTGCTTAACATGTGCCTCAACGGCTTCACGTCCGGTGCCCACAACAACGCGCAGTTCGCCTGGATTCAAGTTATTTACTTGAGTTAATACGTGGTCAAGAATTGTCTTTCCAGAAATAAAATGTAGAACTTTTGGGATTTGAGATTTCATGCGAGTTCCCTCGCCAGCTGCCAGCACGATTGCTACTTCAGGTGCACCGAGTGACTTGCTCAAGTTCCACTCCCGTCCTATTTATTAACTTTGGTGGCTCCGCCACCAGGTATCGATCCTGGACCCTGGGCTTCAAAGGCCCATGTGCTAGCCACTACACAATGGCGGAACCTGAATTCTCCCCTATAACTATCGATACCACCAAACCCATTTGAATTTAAAGCGTTTCTATTACTCGGGCCCCATGCACCGGACCACTCGCCCGCACCACTCCAGCAACAACCCCACTAGAACTAAGGGCCACAGTTAAATCCATCGATTTCTCTTCATCTTCAACTAAGAATGCAACGGTCGGCCCAGATCCTGAAACTATTCCACCAAGAGCGCCGTAATCTCGACCAACATCTAAAACTAGGCGAAGTGCTGGACGAAGTGAACATGCAGCTGCTTGCAAATCATTTGAGAGCGCCATTCCCAAAGCTGTTGCATCACCTGCTCGTAGTGCTTGCATCATCGAATCACTTACTTGTGGATTTGCAATATCTAAACCTTCACGTAATCGATCGCACTCTTGATAAACCGCTGGCGTTGAAAGTCCTTGACCGGAAAGTGCAAGAACCCAATGATAATTTCCACGGTTTAACGCTGGAGTTAATTGATCGCCACGACCACGACCAATTGCAACTCCACCTGAAATTCCAAAAGGCACATCGCTTCCTAATTGTGATGCGATTGCCTCCATCTCATCCCGAGATAAGCCGATATCAAATAATGAATCCATCGCAACAATAATTCCGGCAGCATCTGCGCTGCCACCGGCCATACCACCAGCAACTGGAATCTCTTTCTTTAAATGAATTGCTAGATTAGTTGTCAGATCAAATTTATCCACCATTAATTTTGCGGCACGAACTGCAAGATTTTCATCATCTACTGGAACACCGCTTGCTGTTGCACCTGAGAGCGTTAGCGCTATGCCGGAATCTTCTGGCGCAAATTTGATACTGACATCATCAAAGAGTGAGATTGCTTGAAAGACTGTTGTAACTTCGTGAAAACCATCGCTGCCCAGCGGGCCAACGGCGAGTTGCAAATTAATCTTTGCTGGAACCCTAACGACTACTCCGCGAGTGCTCATTTAGAAAGCGTAATCGCAATCTTGATGAAATCCGACAGTTCCAACGCTTCACCACGGATAGTTGGATCGATCCCACTCGCTTCAATAATTGTGCTGGCAGCGGCGCTACCTCCACATAAATCGCTAAGTGCGGCCCGCATCATTTTACGGCGTTGCGCGAATGCGGCATCAATAATCTTGAAAGTGGATTTACGTAGCGCTTCATCTCCCGCGCTTTCATGTCGCACAAATCGCACAAGTGAGGAGTCGACGTTGGGGACTGGCCAGAAAATAGATCTACTGACTGTTCCGGCTGATGTTAGATCCGCCCACCACGCCGCCTTAACTGATGGGCTTCCATAGGTCTTGCTATTTGGTTTTGCTACTAAGCGATCTGCAACCTCACTCTGCACCATAACTACACCAGCGCGAAGGGTTGGAAATAACTCTAAGAAGCGAAGTAGCACAGGAACCGAAACGTTGTAAGGCAAGTTTGCTACCAGAACGGTTGGATCTCTTGGAAGTTTTGAAACCTGCATGGCATCTTGGGTAATAATTGTCAGCTTTGTTTGGTCAAAACCGTGGCGCTTCGCAGTTTCTGGAAGTTCTGCCGCAAGTCGATCATCAATTTCAATTGCGATTACCTCTCTTGCACATTCCAACATCGCGAGAGTTAGTGAACCAAGTCCAGGGCCAATTTCTAACGCGATATCACTTGACTCAACACCTGCGCTTTTGACTATCTTGCGACAGGTATTTGCATCGACTACAAAGTTCTGACCAAGTTTCTTAGTTGGGCGAACTCCAATTCGTTCGGCAATCTCCCGAATTTCTGCTGCGCCTAATAAGTTGCTCATTTATGCGAATGATCCAAATAGCCGTTCACAATTATTTGAAATCGCAGTTGCTAACCCATCTAAATCTTCACCGCGCTCTTCCGCCATGAAGCGCAGAATGGTTGGGATTTGCGCCGGCGTATTTAGCGCTCCGCGATATGGCATCGGTGCTAGAAATGGTGAATCAGTTTCAACTAATAATTGGTCAAGTGGAACAAGTTTTACCGCTTCGCGAAGTGCGGGTGCGTTCTTAAAAGTGAGTGTTCCGGCAAATGAAAGAATGTAGCCCTTTTCAATACATTCACGGGCCATATCGGCGTCACCGGAAAAACAGTGGAAAATAGTTTTTTCTGGAACGCCCTCTTCGGCTAAGACATCGAGAACAGCGCGGTGGGCATCTCGATCATGAATTACTAGCGCTTTATTCACCGATTTAGCCAGTGCAATGTGGCGCTGGAATGAATATTTTTGGCGCTCTTGAAGCTCTGGCTTAGTTCGAAAGAAATCTAAACCAGTCTCACCTATTGCGCGAACACGTGGATGGTTTGCAAGTCGTTCAATAGTTGCTAAGTCCGCTTCTAAATCTGCGACAACAGGTGCTTCATTTGGATGTAGCGCTACGGCCGCTAAAACATTTGGCCAACTTTCAGCCATCTTCACGCACCACTCTGATTGTTCGGCCGAATAACCAACTTGCACAATGCGATCAATTCCAACGCTTCTGGCCTCTTCTAATACAGCTCCGACTTCAGGTGCATCTGGCGCGGTATTGGTAACAATTTCGATGTGTGCATGTGAGTCTACGCACTTAACGTTAAGTGATTCTGGAAGTGGCGCGGGTTGGCGATCAATATCGCGATTGTGACGATCAGCCATTAGTTATTCCAATCTTGGGAATAAGACTGCGCCTTTTGTAACTTTGCAGCCTGCAGGCAGGGTTCCCCAAGTAGCAACTTCAGAAATTTTTTGGGCACCAATATCTCCAAGAGCTTCCTTCGCACCAATGGATTCCCAAAGTGTTTGTGTTGTAGCAGGCATGACTGGATGTAACAGAACTGCAAGTGCCCGAATTGCATCTGCAGTGTTATACAAAACTTCATTTAATTCAGCGGTACGTGATTCGTCCTTAGCAATTGCCCAAGGTTCTTTCTCAGTTACGTAACCATTTACTCGCTTGCAAAACTCCATAATCGAATTGATTCCACCTTGGAAATCTAAAGCAACCATCGCCCTATCTGCATTTGTCACAGTTTCAACGAGTAGCTTCGAGAGCCCGGCATCTACTGCTTTTGCTGGGATTTTGCCATCACAATACTTTTCAATCATTGCAATCAGGCGTGAGGCTAAATTTCCAAAATCATTTGCTAGCTCGCTCGTATATCTCGCTGACATATCTTCCCAAGAGAATGAGCCATCAGTCCCGAATGGGATTGCGCGCAAGAAGTAATATCTAAAAGCATCGACACCAAAGTGGTCAGTAATATCACTTGGAGCGATACCAGTGAGCTTTGATTTACTCATCTTCTCGCCACCGACTAACAACCAACCATGTGCGAAAACTTTCTTAGGAATTGCAACGTTGGCTGCCATTAACATTGCCGGCCAGATAACTGCATGGAAACGCAAGATATCTTTTCCGACTAAGTGCACATCTGCAGGCCAAGTTTTCGCAAATTTCTTTCCACCTTCTGAATTTGGATCATCGCCAAGCCCAACAGCGGTTGCATAATTTAGAAGCGCGTCAAACCAGACATAAATTACTTGTTTCGTATCCCACGGAACTGGAATTCCCCAGTCAAAAGTAGAGCGCGAGATTGATAAATCTCGAACGCCACTTTCGAGAAATGCAACTACTTCATTTCGTGCACTTGCTGGTTCACATGATTCCGGATTATTTTTGTAGTGTTCAAGTAATTGGGGAACAAAGGCTGAAAGTTTAAAGAACCAATTATCTTCAGAGAGCATCTCAACTGGCTTACCGTGAATTTTGCACTTTCCATCATCGAGGTCACCAGGCAATTTAAACTCTTCACACCCGATGCAATATGGACCTTCAAATTTTCCAGCATAGATATAGCCATTATCTTTGAGAAGTGTCATGAATCTTTGAACGCGCTCTTCGTGACGTGGTTCGGTTGTGCGAATAAAATCATCGTTCGCAATATTTAGTGCTGCCCAATTTGGCTTCCAAGCATCTTCAACTAAGCGATCACACCAATCTTGTGGTGAAACGTTATTTGCAGCGGCGGTATTCATTACTTTCTCGCCATGTTCATCGGTGCCCGTTAAAAACCAGACACTTTCACCGCGTTGGCGGTGCCATCTAGTTAATACATCGCCGGCAACGGTTGTATATGCATGGCCAATATGTGGCGCATCATTCACATAGTAAATAGGCGTCGTTAAGTAGAAAGATTTTTCAGACGTCATGGTTCTAGCCTATCTTGTGATTTGTGCGTAACCATTGCATCGAAGACCTCACGTTTGGCGGTTCCGGTAATCCGCGCTACTTCAGTGATTGCCTCTTTACGAGAAATACCAGCGGCCTCTTGCTTTAAAACTTCAGAAATTAAATCGCTAATTGAAAATTCTCGAGAATCTGGATCAAAGCCCGCTAATACCAAAGTGATCTCGCCCAAGATTTCAGTTGATGCGGCCCAGTTATGTAAAGTTTCAAGATCGCCTCGAATTACTTCTTCGTAGGTCTTGGTCATTTCGCGACAGATTGCGCCAAGGCGATTTGGACCTAATACCTGCTTTGCATCTGCTAGACATTCCAATAATCGATGGGGCGCCTCAAAGAGAATTATGGTTCGCTCTTCATTTGCAAGTTTTTCAAACCAAGTTTTGCGAGTGCCGCTAGTTCGAGGTGCGAAACCTTCGAAACAGAAACGATCACTTGGAAGTCCTGAAAGTAATAGCGCGGTCGTAACGGCGCTTGGTCCAGGCAGAACTTTAATCTTGATATTTTTTTCAACTGCAGCGCGAGCTAATCGATATCCAGGATCACTAATACCTGGCATTCCTGCATCTGTCACAACGAGAAGGTCTGAGCCACTCTCCATTATTTTTACGAGTTCATCTAGCCGTTCAATTTCATTACCTTCAAAGAAAGAAATAATCTTGGCTGAATATGTGATTCCTAAATCAGAGCAGAGTCGAGAGAACTTACGAGAATCCTCTGCTGCAATATATTTTGCCGAGTTAATCGCATCCCGCAAATTAGCCGAGGCATCGGCTGGATTACCCAGTGGAATCGCGGCGAGAATAAGCATTGGGTAATTCTCGCAGGCTTTAGGCTTCCCTTATGACAACTCAACTGCGGATATCTCGCGATTGGGCGATTGCCTTAGGTTTCGGTGTACTGGGCCTTGCGCTTCGGCTATGGAGCCTTGGAACTCCTAAGGGGAAGATTTTTGATGAAGTTTATTACGCGACAAATGCGCACTCCTTACTAATAAACGGAGTCGAACTAGATGCTAAAACTGGCGCTGCTGAATTTATTGTTCATCCACCAATTGGTAAATGGCTAATAGCGATAGGAATAAAGCTCTTTGGATACAACGAATTTGGTTGGCGATTTGCTGCCGCGGTAGTTGGATCCATATCTATAGTTCTTATGTATTTCACTGCAAAGAAATTGTTTAATAATCAACTGCTAAGTGTCTTTGCAACTTTCCTAATCTCTGTTGATGGGCTGCACTTAGTTCACTCCCGTATTGCACTTCTAGATATCTTTCTTCTTTTATTTATTCAGATCGCAGTTCTCGCTTTTCTACATGAAAAATATTGGTTTGCCTCGATAGCTCTAGGTCTTGCTGTTGCAACCAAGTGGAACGGTCTCTATTTATTAGTTGCGCTAGCGCTCTTGGTTTTAGTATTTGATTATCGAAAATTTCGCCATCTTGGCTTTGACCACCCACTCTTAGAGATGATGCGAAAAACTTTTCTCTTCAGATTCCTGCAGTTTGGAATTTTGCCAACATTAATCTACGTCGCAACATGGGCGCGATGGTTTGCTACAAGCGATGGTTGGGATCGTAAGTGGTCTACAAATCCTCTTAAATCGCTCTGGCACTATCACGCAGAAATTTTGAATTTCCATGCAAAGTTAACCGAGTCGCATCCGTATAGTGCAAACCCATGGAGTTGGTTGATACAAGGACGCCCAACTTCTTTCTTCTATGAAACGCCAAAGAGTTGTGGCGGGGCAAATTGTGCACAAGAAGTCTTAGCGCTAGGTACGCCAATTCTTTGGTGGGCTGCGGTTCTGGGACTACTAATTACTATTGGTTATTGGGTTAGCAGGCGCGATTGGCAGGCTGAAATAATTCTGGTTGTAATTGCTGCATGCTATTTACCTTGGTTTGCCTTTCAAAAACGAACCATGTTCTCCTTTTACGCGATCGCATTTGAGCCATTCTTACTTCTTACTCTGGTCTACCTATTAAGTAAGGTATTTCGAAACCAGAAACAAATCGCAGTTATATTTGGTGCGCTAGTTCTGGTGAATTTTCTCTATTTCTTACCGCTTTACTTGGGTACACCAATTTCATATAACTCGTGGCATGACCACATGTGGTTACCCTCTTGGATATAACTTGGATCTAACTAACTATTCGTTTACGGCACCAAATTTATTGATTGCAGCGTTCTCTTCAAGCTCTTGATCAAATAGCTCATCACGAGATGGAAGTAAATCCCCTTCGCCTTCAATTTGATGTGATGTTGACCAAACTCCTGGGATAGTTAAATCAATTATCCGATTAGAAGGAATGGCTTTAGCTGCAGTTGTGTAAGTCGGTCTGGGAACGCTAGTTGGTTGCCAAGTTGGACCATCTTTTGGAATTACTATGACGCCTGCGGTATCAGTACGTTCAATTAGTGGAATCCAATGTTCATTATTTTCAGCAACGAAATCTACCCGTGATGAGAAAGTAACTCGTGCAACTGGTTCAGTAATAACTGTTGCTGTTAATATTTTTTCAAATGCTCGCACTCTTCGTCCTTGTAGTTGCGCAGCAATTAATTGTCGACGTACATTGACAATATATATTGCGAATGCGGTTGTTGGAATTAATAAAATTAAAGTTGGAAATACGCCAAGGGCACAAAGCGCTCCTATGACAACAAATGAAAGCGTTAGTGAACCAAAAATTATTCTGCGATTAGCGATTTGATTCTGTCTCTTAATACTTTCAGTTGAACTAGAAATTGAATTCAACGAGCCAGTTTCTCCGACAACTCGCATTGCACTCTTGTATCGTTCAGCAGATTTTCCAGAAGCTTCATCATGGCTGGTGATCCACTTAGGCAAAAAGTAGGCCGCCCACATTCCGAGGATGATTAAGTAGATAAAACCGGAGGCCATGGAGTAGAACGATAATTCTAGGCGGGGTAAAACTCGGGGATTTAGGCGGTATGTCTGAATTAAAAGGTATTACTTAATTTTTGGATTTTCTATTACATAAGTTACGTGATCCCGCCAGGCGCCATCAATATGTAAATATCTCGGTCTGACGCCTTCGAAGATATAACCACATTTTTCAGCTACCCGCTTTGATGCTTCATTTTCCGGTCGCAAATTAATCTCGATGCGGTGAAGGGATAGTTGATTTAAGCCAAAGTTGGTCAATAACAAAACTGCTCTAGAGGTGTACCCCTGGTTAGCGTAATTCTGGTCAATCCAATAACCAATATGAGCACCGCGCATTGCGCCAAAAACGATACCGCCCATTGTTATCTGGCCAATAAAGAGCTCCGACGCTCCTTCTTTTAACCAGATACCTAGCGAGATAGATCTAAGAGATTCACCATCTTTTCGATACTGAAGGACCATTCCAAAGAACGATGGGAGCGGTAGATGTGATTCAATTTCTGGTCTGGTGGCTTCCCAAGGCGTAAGCCATTCCCGATTTCGCTGGCGCGAGATATCCCAAACTTTCTTATCTCGCAATCGCAATGGACGAAGCTGAACCTCCCCATCGCCAAGCTTTATTGGCCAATCGGATTTTGTACCCAATTAATTTAAACTTCGCTCGAGAATCATTACATCAACAACTTCTCCAGCCTTAATACCCACAGATTTCTCTGGAACAATAATTAAGGCGTGGGCATCAGATAGCGAAAGTAAATCCCCTTGTTCTTCAAGTGCAGTTACTGCAACTCCACCCTCTGAAGTTAGAACCGCCCGAACAAAGCCGCGCTCACCAGCTGTACCAACTATTGAATTCTTTAACTTTGCTTTCAATTGATTACGGAAAATATTTGGCGACCCAAGCATCTTGCGAATCATTGGCCGAACAAAGATTTCAGCCGCAATACCAGCAACAACAGGATCTCCCGGCAAGGTAATTACTGGAGTTTTATCTGGCCCAATTAGCCCAAAATTATGTAATCCGCTCTCACTCATCTTGGGGCGAACTGTTGTTATCTCACCAAGCTCTTTTAATACGGCAGTGATTAATTCAAAAGATTCATCATGACGCTCACCGCTTATAACTATTAAATCGGCACGTACTAATTGGTCTTCGATAACTTCACGAAGTTGTGCATGGTTCTCTGGAATTGTGTGAACTCGAAAACCATTTGCACCAGCTTCCCGGACTGCTGTTGTAAGCATCCAGGAGTTAGTTTCAAACTCATCTTCAGAATTCGCCAGAGGTTGGCCAGGCTCCACTAAATCATCGCCAGCCGAAATAACAACGACTCTTGGGTGTGGAAGTGTTGGCAGGCGGTCTAATCCGATTGATGCCGCTAGTCCGATTTGGGTAGAGCGAATTCGAGATCCACTTCGTAGAACCAAACGTTCACCAGCATAGATATCTGATGCAAGAGTCGCGCCATGTGCATCCAACAACGGCATATCAAAAGGTGCAAGAGGTGATGCAATCTCAAGAAGCTTTTCTAAGAGCTCTTCGACGCTCGGCTGTTGTTCCATGACTAAACCCTACTTCTTAATTAGAGTAATTCCGTGGATATAACCAATTTGAAAAAGCAGGAACTTCGAAAGCGATTTCGTTCCGAGCGATCTCTCCGCGACCTCGCAGAATCTTGGACTCACATTCTTACTTCCGTAGAGTTCGAAGGCGCTAAAACTATTGCGACTTACATCTCATATGGTGATGAACCACAAACCAAAGATTTAAATGCAGCGCTACTCAAGAGCGGTAAGAAATTAGTATTGCCAAGGATCTTGAAAGATAAGGATCTTGAATGGGTTTCTTGGAGCGGTGATTCTTCAAAACTTGCAAAGAATGGAAAAACTCTAGAGCCAATTGGCGAAGCAATTTCTGGAGAAATAATTGAGATCGCAATTGTGCCTGCCCTTCATGTAAATCGCGAAGGTCATCGCTTGGGTCAAGGTGGGGGCTCCTATGATCGCGCACTTGCAAAAATTTCTGCTTGGCGAATTGGTCTTATTTACTCTGGTGAATTAACTGTTGAGCCTTTTCCAGTTGAGCCGCATGATGTGAAGTTAAGCGCCGTTGCAACACCCGATCTGATTGTTCGCTTTACTAATTAAGGTCACCTAAGTGGCGAGCCATCACAACGCGTTGAACTTGATTTGTTCCCTCATAAATTTGAGTTAACTTTGCATCTCGCATCATGCGCTCGACTGGATAATCTGAAACATAGCCATATCCACCTAAAACTTGTACCGCATCAGTTGTAACTTTCATAGCAACATCTGTTGCAAAGCATTTGGCCGAAGCGGAGAAGAAGGTTAAATCCTTCTCGCCACGTTCACTCTTCACTGCTGCTGAATATGTAAGTTGTCGCGCCGCCGCAATGTTCATTGCCATATCTGCCAACATAAATTGCACGCCTTGGAAATCAAAGATCTCTCTTCCAAATTGCTTGCGCTCATGTGAATACTTTGTTGCGACTTCAAAGGCGCCTTGTGCGATACCAAGAGCTTGTGCTGCAATTGTTATTCGGGTGTGATCAAGAGTCTGCATCGCAAGGGCAAAACCAGAACCTACTGCGCCGATTCGGCGATCATCAGAAATAGTTACGCTATCGAAATAAACTTCACGAGTTGGGGAACCTCTAAAACCCATCTTCTTTTCATGTGCCCCGAACGAAACACCGCCATCACTCTTCTCAACGATAAATGCTGTGATTCCTCTCGCCCCCAGCGCCGCATCGGTCTGCGCTAAGACGGTATAAAAATCCGAGAAGCCCGCATTGGAAATCCATTTCTTGCTACCGCTAATTACCCAATTGTTATCTTGCTTAACAGCCTTTGTCTTCATTGCTGCAGCATCCGAACCCGCTTCGGATTCAGATAAACAATATGAGAAACCTTTTCCAGAAACTAATTGTGGTAAATACTTCTTTCTCTGTTCTTCACTGCCGGCCAAAATTAAAGGTAGTGAACCCAATTTATTTACCGCTGGAATTAGCGATGAGGCGCCACAAACTCTGGCAACCTCTTCGATGATTATCACCGTCGCGAGTGAATCAGCGCCTTGTCCACCATATTTTGAATCAACATGTGCGGCCGCTAAATCTGAACTTTGTAGCGCTTCATATGCTTCTTGTGGAAAGCGGGAATTTTCGTCAACTTCTTTTGCAAATGGCGCGATCTTCTTCTCAGCAAGTGCGCGAACACTCATCCGAAGCGCTTCGTACTCTTCGCCAAATAAAGCTTCCATTGCCTAATTAACTCAACTTTTCGGAGGTTCGTCTAGTTGGTGTAATTTCGAAAGATATTTGTTGTACTTGGCTAAATCATCATCTTCACCCATTGCCGCAGCGCGATCTTCAGCGCGATCAATCCTTCGGGTTTCTTTGCGATCTTCACGAACCCATTGGATAAAAGTCGCAACAAGTGCGATAAGGATTGGAATTTCCCCCATGGCCCAACCGATAGCACCTCCAGCGTTCTGATCAGCTAACAGGTCTGTCGCCCAAGGGCGTTCCAAGCTTTGGAAATAGCCACCATCTAAGTGCGTCGTTGCTGACATGAGTGCAATAGAGAAGAAGGCGTGAATGCTCATTGCGGCAAATAACACAATTATGCGAACGATATAAGGAGTTCGTTTAGGCGATGGATCAATTCCAACTATTACATGGAAGAAGAGCGCGCCGGCTAACAAGAAATGAATATTCATAAATAGATGGCCAGCATGGCTCGTCATTAGATCTCCAAATATTGGCGTCATGTAAAGCAAGAAAAGTGAGCCATCAAAAATTGCTAGGGCTACAACTGGATTTGAAACAACTTGGAAATACTTTGAATGCAAAAGCGCAATAAGTACGCCACGAATACCACGTTCATCTGGAGTGCGGCCAATTGGAAGTGTGCGAAGGGCGAGAGTTATCGGTGCACTGAGAACAAAACCAATAGGCGCAACCATTCCAAGAATCATATGAGCAACCATGTGATAGGAAAAAGCAAAGTGAGCGTATGCACCTAATCCACCACTTGTTGCAAAGTCAGCAGAAGCAACTGCAAGGGCGAAAGAGATGGTTCGCCCCACTGGCCATTTATCACCACGCTTGGCGAGAATCACTACACCTCTTATATATAGCGCAGTTATAAGAATCAGAATTCCTAAGAAGGCGGCATCAGGAACATATGTCCAAAGAACATTCTTTAGAGTTGGTGCAGGAAGCATTGGGCTACCAGCAATACTTTCAGCAACGCCAATGTTTCTTGGGCTTTTTGGTTGTGGTGGTGCACTCGACGACAACCAGGCACCTACTCCTATTGCCGAGACCATCACGAATACTTCAACTATCAGGAGCTGATAGACCTGCCGGGTTCCATGTAATTTCTTAATAATATATTTTCGATGCGTTGCTCCAATAAAAATTAGAATTGCACTTAAAAGAATTTTGAAAATCACCAGGTTGCCATACTGTGAATTCCAAGCGTCACGAAAATTTAATCGCGTCCAGGCATTGAGTGAACCACTTGCACAAACGGCAATAGCAGACCAAAGCGCTAAGGTACTAAAACGTGGAATTGCTTGCTCGCGTTCAGATTTGCTAATCAAGATCAATGCGATGATGCCACCAACCCAGAGTGAGATAAAAACAACGTGTATCAAGAGTGAACCGATCACTAAGCCATGGTTCCCAGAACTACTTGAATGACTTTGAAATACCGGGGCAAGAACTCCGATAAAAGTTATAGCTAGCGCAAAGATTGCGCCAGTTGTTCGCTTAATCCTTGGGACAAGTAATAAAACAATCGCTGATGCTGCAATATTTACAGCGTAACTTTTACCAAGGGTGGTTTGTGAAACAAATGATTTGATGACTACAAGATCAAAGGCATCAACTATCGGAGTCGCAAGCAGATTTGCTAACTCAACAAATAACACCCCAAGGCTGGACATAAGCCACGCAGCAGCAGGAATTACCGCAAGATTTCGAATCCGAATCGCTTCAGGCAATAACTTTGAACGCTCTTCGCGAATCAAGAACGCAATAGCAAGAAGCAAGCCGACCAAAGTAACGGTCGAAAGCAGTTGTAAATCTTTAACAAGTGGCGTTAAAAAATTCATAACCCCATCTGGATTAGGTAGATGTGTGTCAGTTGAAAATTGCATAGCTTAAAGACCGTTATTTACGCTTTGATCTTCTTTGCCCACCAAAACTCTGCTTTGCATACCAAATTAGAAATATGAAAACAAAAGCGGCAAGTACTAACAACGTATATACGAAAGCATTTGAACTACTGTCTAAATTTCTATCAACCTGAACCGTATTGCCTGAAGTTGGAGTTGGAGCCGGTGTTCCTAAACTTGATGGCGCATTAAACATAAAAGTGTACGAGCCCGTTAACGGATCTTCAGTATCGGAAAGCAAGGTGTAATTAACGGTGTAAACACCAGCCTGGGTTAATTCTGCCAGCCCAACAATCGCATTATTTCCATTAATTGTTATGGAGCCATCATCTACCGCAACACCATTTGGATCATTTACAACAATCAAACTTCCTTGTTCAGATAACGGCCCCATTGTTGTGATTGAAATTGAATTAGGAGAAGTGGTTAAAACTGACCCTGCTAGTGGGACTGAAGCTGTGATGTTATTTGCCTGGGCAGGGGTTGAAAAACCCAACAGAATAATTAGAGCAACTGCGAAGATGCTGTGGATTAAGCGCCCGGCCTTCATACTCGCCCCTCAATAGGATTAATTTGCTTCTCGATTAGATGTAATTCTCTCACTTCTTTACAATAGTGCCCATGCCTACTTATGAATATGCCTGTACGCAATGCGGCCATGAATTTGAGGCTTTCCAGTCCTTTAGCGATGCCGCTCTTACGCAATGTCCTGAATGCGAAAGCGCTATTCAAAAGGTATATTCAAATGTTGGCGTTGTCTTCAAAGGCTCTGGTTTTTATAAAACAGACTCAAGAGAGCCTAAGAAAACAACAACTCCTGCAGCCACAACTACTCCAACTACTTCAACTACTCCAACTACTCCAACTACTTCAACACCCAAGAACGATTAGCCGTGATGTGGTGGTCGATCTCCTTCAATTTCCGCATCTCGTTTTGAATCATCATCTTCACGCGGATCAATCTCATCTTGCGTCACTTTCGGCAAAATTTTCGGATCGCTCATAACACAATTGTAATCAATTCAGGGAGAGAAAAGTAACTATGTTTGAGAAGCTCGGTCACGTTCTAGTAAGACGACGCAAGGCGGTATTGGCAGGTTTTATCGTCGCCACTATTGGGGCCGGCGTAATCGGTTCACTTATATTTGCCCGACTTGAAGGTGGCGGATATTCAGATCCCGGCAGCGACTCATCAAAGGCTGCGACATATTTAACAGATACATTCAAAGTACAAGACCCAGCAATAATTTTTATAATCGATGCCGGCAAGAGCGTTGCTGATCCTGCGGTAGCCGCGGAGGTTGCACTAATCGAAGCAGATCTTCGTTCGATGCCAGATATCGCCAAGACGCTTTCGTATTGGAGCGCTGGTGGCGCAAAACAATTAGTGAGTGAAGATGGAAACGCGGCATATCTTTTTATCTATGGACATGATGCAGACCCAACTCTTCTAAGTGGTTTGGCTTCAATTTTGCAGGAGAAATATGATGGCAAAATTGGAAACTTAAGAATTTATGTTGGTGGTTTCTCGATGTTTAATGATGCAATAAATAAGAAAATTTCAGGTGATCTGAAGTTGGCTGAAGCAATTTCGATTCCGCTTACCTTCCTCTTCCTGCTCTTTGTCTTCGGCGGCCTCATCGCATCTGCAATGCCAGTGGTTGTTGCTGTCAGTGCAATTCTCGGAGCATTTCTAATACTCTATTTAATAAGCCTGGTTACGGGAGTTAGTATCTTCGCTCTCAACCTAGTAACCGGGTTAGGTATGGGACTTGGAATCGACTATTCACTTCTGATGGTTAATCGCTTCCGTGAAGAATTGCATGCCGGCAAGAGCGTAGAAGAATCAGTTGCGCAAACCGTTAAGACCGCAGGTAAGACTGTCTTCTTCTCTGGAGTCACAGTAATGATCAGCCTGGCATCACTTATGTTCTTCCCGCAAATGTTCTTGAAATCATTTGGGTATGCCGGAGTTTCAGTTGTTGCGGTAGCAATTCTTGGCGCACTTATTCCGCTTCCAGCAATCTTGGCTTTGCTTGGAACAAAGATTGATAAATTTGTTGTTCGCAGAGGAGCAATCACACCCAAGGAAGATGGTCGTTGGGCACATACCGCTCGCTTTGTGATGCGCCGCCCAGTATCAGTTGTAGTTTTGTCACTATTAATACTTGGAACTCTTGCGGCGCCACTTAAGGATATTGTCTTTTCGCAAGTTGATACTCGAGTATTGCCAGCTTCAAATAAGGCGGCAATTGCGGCCCAGGTTGGCTTAGAAAAATTCCCTGGCGAACAAGCAAATCCAATTGAAATTATTATTCCAAATGGAACAACCAAAATGGTTGCGATAAATAACTTTGTAAGCAGCCTTGCAAATATTCCCGGAGTTGTCGCTGTAGGCGCACCAGAAACTGTTGGGGCTGATATTCGAATTGCCGCCATCCATAGCATGAGCGCTAGAACGCCTGCAGCGGAGAAAATGATTACTGAGATAAGAAATCTAAAAGTTCCTGAAGGCACCCTTGTTGGTGGCGTTGCCGCGGACTTTGCAGATAGTCAGATTGGTATTGCTAAGAAATTACCACTGGCCCTACTCTGGATAGCAATTGGCACATTGCTCCTTCTCTTTATGTTCACTGGATCAATAATCTTGCCGATTAAAGCAGTCATCTTGAACCTGCTCTCATTGTCAGCAACTTTGGGAGTTCTTACCTGGATCTTTATAGGCGGAAACTTAAATTGGCTCGTTGGTTCATTCACAAATACCGGAACCATCGATACGTCAATAGCCATCCTTATCGCAGTTGTGGCTTTCGGTTTATCAATGGACTACGAAGTCTTCTTACTCTCTCGGATTAAGGAAGAGCACGATGCTGGACATTCAAATATCGAATCAGTAGCACTTGGACTTCAAAAATCAGCTCGCATTATTACCGCCGCAGCAGTGATCCTTTCCGTTGTCTTTGCGATCTTTATGACAAGTGGCGTTACATCAATCAAGAGCATGGGATTCGGTGTTGCCTTTGCAATTCTGCTAGACGCAACCCTGGTTCGAGCCTTGCTTGTTCCTGCACTTATGCGCCTCTTCGGGGAATACAACTGGTGGGCGCCTAAAGCGTTAAAGCGATTCACAATTAGCCATTAAACTTCTGCCATGGATTTAATAGTTACTCTGCAATGCAAAGACCAGCCTGGAATCGTTCACGCGATGACTACTGCAGTCTTAGGCGCGCAGGGAAATATTATTGAGAACCAACAATTTACAGATCCATCAACCCAAGATTTTGTGATGCGCACACGTTTCGAAACTGAATTAGATATTGCCAAAGTCAAGGAGACGCTGAACTCTGGTCTCAGCCAATTTAAGCCGAAGCTATCACTTCGCTCTGCGGCTAAGCAGAAGAAGGCTTTAATTCTCGTTACCAAAGAATCCCATTGCTTGCGCGACTTGTTGTATCTACAAGAACTTGGTGAGCTTCCAATTGAAATCCCTGCCGTTGTTTCAAACCACAGTGATTTGAAAACTTTAGTGGAGTCCCACGGAATTAAATTTATTGACCAGAGCAAAGTAAATCAGGCCGATGCCGAAGCCCAGATTTCAAAGTTAGTTGAGGAACTAGAGATAGATCTAGTTGTTTTAGCACGCTATATGCAGATTCTCTCCAAAGAGTTCTGCGAAAATATGTTTGGTCGAATCATAAATATTCATCATTCTTTCTTGCCAGGATTTAAAGGCGCCAAGCCTTATCACCAAGCACATGCCAGAGGCGTAAAGACCATCGGTGCAACCGCGCATTTCGTTACACCTGATTTAGATGAAGGCCCAATTATTGATCAGGATGTTGCACATGTAACTCATGCTTCAACTCCTGAAGATTTAATTGCAACCGGCCGTGATATCGAGCGTCGCGTTTTATCTAGAGCAGTTCGGGATTTTGCCGAAGATCGAATATTCATTGTCGGCGATAAGACTGTCGTATTTCATAATTAATATTTAATTTGTGTCCTAGGCGGGAGTTGAACCTGCGACCTACCGCTTAGGAGGCGGTTGCTCTATCCACTGAGCTACTAGGACTTGATTAATGAATCTAAATAAATTTTATTAGACTTTTATCGAAAGTAAGTTTACTTAATTTTACTAAAGGTTGCGCACACTTAACTAGCTGGGCTAGGCTCCTAAAAATCGCAAAATACTCGTTTGGAGTTGGTTTTAATGAAGGCCCTTGTAATAGGCGCCGGTGGAGTTGGTAGGGCAATAGCAAATATTGCTTCTCGTCGTTCATTCATAACAGAGTTGGTTATCGCAGACCGCAATTTGTCGCGCGCTGAAGATGCCGTAAACCGTTTGAAAGATCCCCGCTTTTCGGCCGCCTTAGTTAATGCAGCAGAACTTGAAGATATCCGGGAATTAATTCGTAGAGCAAATCCCGACATTGTCATCAACGCAGTCGATCCGCGTTATGTAATGCCGATATTTCTTGCCTGCGAAATTGAAAATAAGAATTACCTTGATATGGCGATGTCACTTTCTAGGCCACATCCACGCTATCCATATACTGAAACTGGTGTTAAGTGTGGCGATGAACAATTTGCACGCGATTGGAATTGGAGTGAACGCGGAATTTATGCCTTAATTGGTATGGGCGTTGAACCAGGTCTCAGCGATGTATTTGCAAAGTATGCAAGTGATGAATTGTTTTCGCGTATTGATTCAGTAACCGTTCTTGATGGATCTAACTTGGTGGTTGCGGGTTCAGAATTTGCGCCGTCATTTTCGATCTGGACAACAATCGAAGAGTGTTTGAATCCACCGCTGGTTTGGGAAGATGGCCGTGGTTGGTACACGACTGAACCATTCTCAGAACTTGAAATCTTCGATTTCCCAGAGGGAATCGGGCCAGTTGAATGTGTCAATGTTGAACACGAAGAAGTTGTATTAATTCCGCAGAAAATCGATGCCAAGAAAGTCAACTTTAAATATGGACTTGGTGCGCAATTTATTTCAATCTTAAAGACTATTCATTTACTTGGTATGGATCGCACCGAAACTGTTGATGTCCAAGGCATCCAAGTTTCACCGCGCGACTTACTTGCAGCATCTCTCCCAGACCCTGCAACACTTGGTTCACGCATGACTGGAAAAACTTGCGCTGGTGCGTTGGTTAAAGGTTTAGATAAGAGTGGTGAACCAAAAGCGGTTTACATCTATAACGTGATTGATAATGCCTGGTCTATGGAAAATTATGGTGATCAAGCTGTTGTCTGGCAGACCGCAATAAATCCAGTTATCGCTATGGAACTTATTCACGATGGAGTTTGGAAACCGGAGGCTGGTGTAAACGGTCCTGAGTGGTTTGATGCGAAACCATTCCTTGCAAAGTTCGAAGAGTTTGGAACTTCATGGCATATCCGCGATGAATCAACTGCAGGGATTGTAAAATAATTAGATGCCAACAGCCCTTGTAACTGGAGCCACCGCAGGAATCGGGGAATCATTCACAAGGTTGCTTGCGGAAAAAGGTTATGACTTAGTTCTTGTAGCCCGCGATAAAAAGCGGCTACAAGAACGGGCCAAGTCACTTGAATCAGAATTTAAAATAAAGGTTGAAGTTCTACCGGCTGACCTTTCAGTTGCTCTCCAACTTGCTAAAGTGGAGAAGCGTTTAACAAATCCAAAGTCTCCTATAGAGGTTCTCATAAACAACGCTGGCTTTGGAATTAAAGATAGTTTCTTGAAGAGTGATATTGCAGATGAGATTCTCTTAATCGATGTTTTAGCTAAAGCTCCAATGCAACTGATGCATTCGGTATTGCCACAAATGCTAAAACGTAATTCTGGTGTGATTATTAATGTTTCAAGTGTTGCTAGTTTTATTGCTGGTGGTACCTACAGCGCGGCAAAGGCTTATCTAACAGTTCATACCGAGTCACTTCATACTGAACTTGCAAAGACGAATATAAAAATTAGCGCTCTCTGTCCTGGCTTTACTCACACTGAATTTCACCAACGCGGAAAAATGAAGATGTCGGGGCTTCCTAACTTTATGTGGCTTGAGGCTGATCGCGTTGTTGCAGAATCGTGGAGGGCCGCAATGGCTGGTAAGGCAATCTGTATTCCGGGTTGGCGATATAAAACTCTGAGCACCATTGCAAGATTTGGCCCGCGCCCACTCGTGCGCAAATTAGGTATAAAGGTTCGAGCGCGCCAGCGTTAAAATTCACAGTATTTTCACCGCAACGCTTCTGATTTCACCCCAGTAATAGGAGCGAGTGAAGATAGAATTACCCCTATTCGCGCCCCATGAAATTGTGGCCTGTTAAAAGTTTTTGTGGAGGATAAAGTGTCTAAAAGAATTTCAGCGCTATCAATCGCAGCACTAGTTCTAGCTGGATCATTTGTCGGCATCTCGAGTGCATCCGCGGCTCTGCCATATAAAGCTTGCAAGCCTGCGAAGGCTAAGGCAACAATCGGAAAATTGTCATACACCTGCGCGAAGAATCCAGCAGGAACCTCAACTGCTTTGGTCTGGGTTTCAAAACCTTGTTTAGATGCCAGCGCAAACTACAAGAGCGCAGTTTCAATCACAGCTTCAAATACCGCAACAACAACAGCGGCTGTAAATGCAGCGAAGCGTTCGATCACTGTAAATGAGCGCCAACTAGCTTCAGCTCAGAAGAATGTTGATACCTGGAGCAAGAATATGCTCCGTTATCCAAAGAACCCTACTGAGGCTGAGAAGAAGCAGATTGCAACTGTGCAAGAAGGAATTGATCGCAATAAGGAGCGCATTGCTGATGCCCAAGCAAATATTACAAGTCTCCAAGCACAACTGACATCAGCTACAGAGCAAGGTACTAAGAATGCAGCCGGACTTGAAGCAATTAAGGCAAGTGTTACAACTTCTTGTAAGTAAGACCTAGTTTTACCTCTACGCTCGCTAAATGGCGAGAGTAGCGTTATACCTCTTATTGATTAGCCACCTGATTATTCGGGTGGCTTTTCATTTGCCCGCAATAATTCCTGATCTTATAGTTTTTAATTTAATTGGATTTCTTGCAGCCTTTGTCGCTTGGAAATCTCCTAGGTTAAATGATCTAATTGCAAGGTTATCTATAACCCTTGCAATATTTCTCTGGTCATTAGGTTCTACCTTTTCCACCTGGAACTCTTTTTACGAAATCCAAATATCCGAACGAATAATTGATATCACTTATATCTCTTTCTACCCATTGGCTTTACTTGGAATTCTTCGCGCTCTCGCAGTAACAAAGAAGATTTCTGCTCTTGAACTTCTAGATACCGCAATCATCGCACTTGGCACTTCAAGTGTCATAGCCGGGTTGTTACTAAGGCCCGCAACTATGCGCTTTGAAGGTACAAATTACGAAGTATTTCTCTCTATTCTCTATCCCGTAGGGGATTTGATTCTGGTTGCGGCCGTTCTTTCGGTAATCGTGCTTCAGCACCGAAGCCTTAGAAGTGCGCTTCTCTTCTCCGGAATTTCAATATTTGCAATCACCGATCTCTTCTTCCTTCTCCAATCTGCGACCGCTGGCTATGAATTCGCTGCGCTTACCGATGATGGTTGGCTCTTAGGTTTAGCGCTAATTGCCACTTCGCTCTGGCACCATGGGGGTGAGACTGAAATTAAAGAGCGACATATAACTACTTGGGCCACGACTATTTCATTGGCGCTGAGTTCTTCAATCTTGGCTTACGGTGCGATACGTGCTAATTATTTTCCGATCTTTGTCCTAGTGCTCGCCTTCTTAACTATCTCCCTCGCATTTTTGCGAATGGCACTCGCCCTTCGTGATGCTAGGCAAGTTAGCGATGATCGCGAACACGCAAGAACGGATGAGCTAACCGGGTTACCAAATCGCCGAAGATTTATCGCTGAACTTGAATTGCTACGTAGAAAGAATGGCACGCTCTTATTGCTGGATTTAGATGGCTTCAAAACAATTAATGATAACTATGGTCATGAGGTAGGCGATCAATTATTGAAATAGATAACTACTAGATTCAATCGAGTGCTTCCAAGTGAGGTATTAATAGCCAGACTTGGAGGGGACGAATTTGGTGTGATTGTTTACGGTAATCGTAATATTGGCACTGATGTTGCACTTGCACTTCGTGCTACTTGCACTTACCCCTTCACACTTTCCGTCGGTGATGTTCAAGTTGGAGTAAGTATTGGAAGTGTTACAACTGAGGGATCGACTACTACTAAAGAGAATTTATTGAAACGTGCAGATGCTGCAATGTATGAAGCGAAGCGATCTGGTACTGGATTTGTGCAAGCACCAACTATTTAGGCTCTTGTATTTTTATTTCCTCTAGGCGAGCCAAAGATTCGATGCGTTCGGTTGCATGATCAACAATTCGCGTTGGATACCCCTTGGAATATCCATCTAAAAATTCCCAAGGTTCATGTATTTGCGCTGCATCTAAGTGGGTGAGTTCTGGAACATATTTGCGGATGTAATCACCATTTACATCGAATCGTTTGCCCTGTTCAATTGGATTGAATACTCGATAATAAGGTGAGGCATCCGTGCCACACCCGGCCGTCCACTGCCAACCATGTGCATTCGATGCAACATCAAAATCGACTAGATGTTCCATAAAGAAGTCAGCACCTAACTGCCATTCTAAATGTAGGTCTTTAACTAAGAAGGATGCAACAACCATTCGCGTGCGGTTGTGCATCCAACCTTCATTCAATAATTGGCGCATTGCAGCATCAACGAATGGGTAGCCAGTTTTTCCTTCACACCACGCTTTGAATTTTTCTCCGGGTTCGTCGTATCGCATCTCTTTAAATCTTGGCGCGTAATAATCTTTCTCAGAATGCGGATTATTAAATAGCACATCGGCATAAAATTCACGCCAAGCAATCTCTTTTCGATAAACATCATGAGCCTTACTTTCGCCTAGATCGGCTAGCAGAGTTCTTGGATGAATTTCGCCCCATTTAAGATGCGCACTTAATTTGCTAGTCCCATCAATACCGGCGTTATTGCGCTCAGTGTCGTAATTTGCAAGTGCGGCTGATTTAAATTCTTTCCATCGAGCCAACGCCGCAGCTTCCCCAGCCTTAGTTATTTGTGTTCCCTCTGGAACTTTCCAATCTACAAAGTTGCGATTGTCCTGACTTGGTGTGACTAACTTTAAATCTTTCGGTGCACCAACTGGTTTGCGCCAGCCATGTAAGCACCAACCTTTATAAAACGGTGTGTAAACCCGATAAGGCGTAGCATCACTCGGTTTTAATACTCGCCCTGGTGCAACTGCATATGGACTACCAGTTCTAATTAACTTTATTCCAGCAGCTTCTACTCGTGCATCACGAGCCGCTCCGTAGGGTTCATATTCTTGGCTGATATGAACTTCATTCGCGCCATATCTGGAAATTAACTCTTGCAAAACTTCCACTTGATCGCCGACCATTACATGCAGTTTATTTTGCAGTGATTCATCAAGTGCGCGAAGTGATTGACCAAGATAAGCCAAACGCTTACTGCCGCTCTGCTTTATTAGTTTTTCATCAAGAATAAAGAGAGCAATAATCTCTTCACAATTTTCGATTGCAGAAAGAAGCGCTGGATTATCAGTTAAACGCAAGTCTCTTCTAAACCAGAAGATATTGGGTTTAGATGTGGAGTGAGTGGACAGACTCATCCCAGCCCTGAACTTCACTTACCTTACGTGGCTCTGGACCGACGTAACGTGCTGATGGACGGATGATTCGACCTGTGCGCTTCTGTTCAAGAATATGTGCTGACCAACCTGCGGTGCGAGCAGCAGTAAACATTGAAGTAAACATATGCGCTGGAATTTGTGCAAAGTCAAGAACAATAGCCGCCCAAAATTCAACGTTAGTTTCTAGTACGCGATCTGGTTGGCGCTCGTGAAGTTCTTTTAGCGCAGCCTTTTCAAGTGCGAGTGCAACTTCATAGCGTGGTGCATTTAATTCTTTTGATATACGGCGAAGGGTGCGAGCACGTGGATCTTCAGCGCGGTAAACCCGGTGACCAAATCCCATCAAACGCTCTTTGCGATCTAGCACGCCCTTTACATAAGCAGTTGCATCTCCAGTTTTTTCGACAGCTTCAATCATGTTCAACACTCGAGCAGGTGCGCCACCATGCAAAGGTCCTGACATTGCGCCGATTGCACCAGAGATTGATGCGGCAACATCTGCGCCAGTTGATGCGATTACGCGAGCGGTAAATGTTGAGGCATTCATTCCATGTTCAGCCGCCGATACAAAGTAAGCATCTACTGCGCGAATATGAAGTGGATCTGGTTCACCGCGCCAGCGAATCATCATTCGCTCTACAACGGTATGCGCTTTATCAACTTCTGATTGTGGAACCATTGGTGCGTTACCGCGTGCGGCTTGTGCAACATATGAAAGAACCATCACCGAAGTACGTGCCAGTTGAATACGGGCTTCATCATCAGTTGTATCTAAAAGTGGTTTGAATCCCCAAGCTGGTGCAAGCATTGCAATTGCAGATTGCACATCTACGCGAATATCACCAGAGTGAACTGGGATTGGGAATGGTTCGGCTGCAGGAAGTCCTGGATTAAATTCGTTATCTACTAACAAGCCCCAGACGTTTCCAAAAGTTACTCGGCCAACAAGATCTTCAATATCAACGCCGCGGTAACGCAGTGCGCTGCCTTCTTTATCTGGCTCAGCAATTTCTGATTCAAAAGCAATGACACCTTCAAGACCGGGCTTAAAAACTTCTGACACGAAAGACTCCCTCAATTAGCTCAATTAGCTGATCATATTCTCCACACTTTTACGGGTGAAACCAAACTGGGGAGCTCTCACGATTCAGGAGTGCACGCGGGGCGAAAGTGAAGTTAAATACAACCATGAGTGAAATCAACAAAGAGAGCATCCGAGCCATGCGTCTGTCATATGGCCAGGCTGGACTTAGCGAGAGCGAGGTCGCAAATGATCCCATCGCACAGTTCAAGAAATGGTTGGGTGAGGCTGTTGAAAATATCATGATCGTTGAAGCCAACGCGATGGTCCTATCAACAATTACTAATAACGTTCCAATCTCGCGCTCGGTGCTATTGAAAGATGTTTCCGCAGAGGGCTTCTCCTTCTTTACCAATTACTCATCACGTAAGGCTGCGGCAATTAGCGAGAACCCAAAAGTCTCACTTTTATTTCCTTGGTATGCGATGGAACGACAAGTCGTAATTATTGGTAGCGCTGAAAAAGTTAGTACGCAAGAGAGTGATGACTATTTTGCAGCAAGACCTTGGGGCAGCCAAATTGGTGCAACTGCAAGTGCACAATCTGAGGAATTAGAATCTCGTGAAATCCTAGAAGCGCGCTATGCCGAAATTGCAGCGAAGTATCCCGAAGGTACCTTGGTACCTCGTCCAGATTATTGGGGTGGATATTTGGTTCGACCAGTAAGTATTGAATTCTGGCAGGGCCGTTATTCAAGGTTGCATGATCGCTTGCAATTCGTGCGAGGTGATTCACAGAAAACCGATTGGCGAGTTAAACGCCTCAACCCTTAGGCTCTACCCATGAGCGATATTAAAATTCCAGATAATTTAAAGCCAGTTGATGGTCGTTTTGGTTGCGGCCCTTCAAAAATTCGTCCTGAAGCACTTGCTGCTCTTGCGAATAGTGGAACAGCAATACTTGGAACATCGCATCGCCAGAAGCCAGTAAAGAACGTTGTAAACCGAGTTCGTACCGGACTTACCTCGCTATTTAATTTGCCAGAAGGTTATGAAGTCATTCTTGGTAATGGTGGTTCTACCGCGTTCTGGGATATCGCAACTTTTGGATTAATCGAAAAGAAATCACAGCACTTGGTTTTTGGTGAGTTCTCTTCTAAGTTCGCAGCAGCAGCCAAAGATGCACCTTTCCTTGATGATCCAACCGTTATTAAAGTTGAACCAGGTTCACATCCAGTTGCAATTGCTGAAGCAGGTGTTGATGTTTATGCACTTACTCACAACGAAACAAGTACTGGTGTTTCGATGCCAATCATTCGTCCAGCGGGAACCCAAGGCGCTTTAGTTCTGGTTGATGCAACTTCAGCCGCTGGTGGCCTTGATGTTGATATGTCACAGTGCGATGTTTATTACTTTGCACCACAGAAATCTTTCGCATCAGATGGTGGACTTTGGATTGCAATCATGAGCCCAGCAGCTATCGCTCGTGTTGAGAAGATCAAGGCAAGTGGCCGCTTTATTCCAGCATTCTTCGATCTAACTATTGCAATCGATAATTCCAGATTAGATCAGACTTATAACACCCCAGCACTTGCAACTTTTATGTTGTTAGCTGATCAAATTGAATGGATGAATGCAAATGGTGGGCTGAAGTTTGCGGCCGGCCGTTCTGCCGAATCATCAGGTCATTTATATTCCTGGGCCGAGGCGAATAATTACACAACACCATTTGTTACAGACCCTGCAATGCGTTCAAAAGTTGTTGGAACAATTAACTTTGATGATGCAATTGATGCCCTTGAAATCGCAAAAATTCTGCGGGCCAATGGCATTGTAGATACAGATCCATATCGCAAGCTTGGTAAGAATCAATTACGAGTTGGTATGTTCCCGGCCGTAGATCCAAGTGATGTAAAGAAACTTACCGATTGCATCGATTTCATCGTTGCGCAATTGAAGAAGTAAACTCTTTTGAGTTACAAAGTACGCAGGCTCGCAACACTTGCGGTACTTATTGGCGTAACCCTTCTAGTTGTCATTTTAAGAGGTTAAAGCAAATGGTTCAGCTACGAAGTGCGATTACGGTAATAATCATTGGGATTGCACTCTGGTTCATAGCTTTAGTTGTTGCATTTGGGATCGACGCCAGCGAAAACGCCAAATGGATTTGCTTAGGCGGAATTGCTTTAGGAGTTATCGGACTTCGTTACACAATTAGACGGGCAAAGCGCGAGGCGAATTAACTCTCGAACTGTCCAGCAATACCGCGCAATACCTTAGCTAAGCGTTCAGCATCTGGTCCTGATGGATGGCGGCCATGGCGTAAACCATTTCCGACCTTATCTAAAATCTTTATTGTGTCTTCAATCATTGTTGCAAGATCATCATGATTGATTCGGTTGTTCGCAACAACAGATGCTGGTTCATCGATTAGACGAACGGTCATTGCTTGTGGACCTTTCTTACCTTCGATAACGCCGAATTCAAGTTTGGTTCCTGGCTTAACTGTTGCAACACCAGCAGGTAGCGCAGAAGATGCTAAATAAACATCTGCACCTTCTTCAGATTCGATAAAACCAAAACCCTTTTCAAGGCTGTACCACTTCACGCGACCTAGAGGCATTGTGGAACTCCTTTGTTTCTGGCTATCAGTTCAATTTGTTTTACGATGGTTACAAGAGGATTAGTTTAACTTATTGGAGGTACTGGGTGGCGCCTAGATTTAAGCGGGATTTAGCATCAATCGGTTACCACTAGCGCCTCGGAATGCGCCCCGCAGCCATGGTCGACTGAAACAACACGAGCATCATCGGGAGACAAAATATTTGCGCAAACTCCAAATGCTGAGCGAAGTGAACCAGCGATCGGAATAAAGAAACCACATGAGTTACATGGCTTTGGTGCTTGTTGTGAGATTGGATTATTTGGTCCACGATCTCCGGCATACCAACGTTGTGCGGCTAAATCGCGACCAGTAATTGAAAGAACTCGCGCGCGACCTAAGCCAAATTCAAATAGTTGTGCAAGATCTAGCTCTTCATCCTCTGGCATAACCGCAAAGCCAGGAACCAAACGTGCATCATCTGCAGAAGTTGGAACGATATCGCCAGGGCCAACATCACCTGGAAGTAAACGATCTTTGTAAGGAATCCATTCCGGAGCAAGAAGTGAATCTGCACCTGGAAGTAGAACTACATCGCAAATTGTTGGTGTACTTGTTCCATCAACTTTCGCAACAGTTACTGCCCAACGCCAACCAACATATGCTGGAAGAGTTGCTTCAAAGAGATAGGTTGCAATTCGGGCTTCATCTGAGCCTTCAACTTCATCATAAGAAATTGAAACTAATTCGCCAACTTGTTCACTGCGTGGCGCATCTTCAAGTGCAGCAGCCCTTGCTAATTCAAGGGCGCTGAACTTGTCTTCAACCTTTGCGGAACTCATCTGCCTATCTTAATATGGATTTAGAAATCCATATCCCCGCCGCCTTGAGGCATTGCCGCAGCTTTTGGCTCTGGCTTATCCGCAATAACAGCTTCTGTGGTTAGGAATAGCGCAGCAATTGATGCCGCATTTTGTAGCGCAGAACGCGTGACCTTAACTGGATCAATAATTCCAGATTTAATCATGTCAACGTATTCGCCAGTTGCTGCATTTAGACCAGTACCGACTGGCTTGTTGCGAACTGCTTCAACGATAACGCCACCTTCGAGGCCAGCATTAATTGCAATCTGCTTTAGTGGTGCTTCGATAGCAACTTCAACAATTCTTGCGCCAGTTGCTTCATCGCCAGTTAACTTTAACTTTTCAAATGCAACCTTTGCTGCTTGTAGAAGTGCAACTCCGCCGCCAGCAACAATGCCCTCTTCGACCGCTGCTTTCGCATTTCGAACAGCATCTTCAATCCGGTGCTTGCGCTCTTTAAGTTCAACTTCAGTAGCTGCGCCAGCCTTGATAACTGCAACGCCACCAGCAAGCTTTGCAAGGCGTTCTTGCAACTTCTCACGGTCATAATCTGAATCTGACTTTTCGATTTCGGCACGAATTTGATTTACGCGACCCTTGATCTGTTCTGCATCGCCACCGCCTTCAACGATAGTTGTCTCTTCCTTAGCGACTACAACCTTGCGAGCGCGGCCAAGTAGATCCATCGTTGTGGCTTCTAGCTTTAAACCAACTTCTTCAGAGATAACAGTTGCACCGGTAAGGATTGCAATATCTTGCAACATTGCTTTACGACGATCACCAAATCCTGGCGCCTTAACAGCTACAGATTTGAAGGTTCCGCGGATCTTGTTAACAACCAGAGTTGCAAGAGCTTCACCCTCGACATCTTCAGCCAAAATAACAAGTGTCTTACCGGATTGCATTACCTTCTCAAGAATTGGTAGCAAATCTTTGATATTTGTAATCTTAGAATTTGCAATCAAAATATATGGATCTTCTAGAACCGCTTCCATACGATCGGTATCTGTTGTGAAGTAAGGAGAGATGTAACCCTTATCAAAACGCATACCTTCAGTTAGCTCGAGTTCAAGACCAAAAGTGTTTGACTCTTCAACAGTTATAACGCCCTCTTTGCCGACCTTATCCATTGCTTCAGCAATCATTTCGCCGATAGTTGTATCAGCCGCAGAAATAGATGCAGTAGCTGCAATCTGTTCCTTAGTCTTAACTGGGTTAGACATAACTAATAGTTCTGCTGAAATTGCATCAACCGCTTTTTCAATTCCGCGCTTTAGCGCCATTGGATTTGAACCGGCAGCAACGTTACGCAGACCTTCGCGAACAAGTGCCTGTGCCAAAACTGTTGCAGTAGTTGTTCCATCGCCAGCGACATCATCTGTCTTCTTAGCAACTTCCTTAACTAGCTCTGCGCCAATCTTCTCCCACGGATCATCTAGTTCAATTTCTTTAGCGATTGAAACACCATCATTAGTGATTGTTGGCGCTCCCCACTTCTTCTCGAGAACAACATTTCGTCCACGAGGTCCAAGCGTGACCTTCACAGCATCTGCGAGTGCGTTCATTCCGCGCTCGAGACCGCGACGGGCCTCTTCATTAAAAGCAATCATCTTTGCCATTTGTATTTGTCTCTCTCTAATCTTCAACGATTATCACTCTAACCACCCGAGTGCTAACGCCAAATCTAGAGCAGCCACGAAGCCTCGGCAAATCGGGGTTAGAGGGAGCGGGCGTTTGTGCGGGCTTCGCGCAGACGGCGAAGTCGCTTTACGAGCATTGGTGCTGCGAGAAGGGCGTCATCGCGATCGATCAAGTTGTTAAGCAGTTGGTAATAGGCCGGTGGCGTCATATCGAAAAGCTCTTTGATTGCGCTCTCCTTGGCCCCAGCAAACTTCCACCATTGACCTTCAAATTCGAGAATCTTGCTCTCTAGTTGGGTTAGAGATTTCGCCTCTTGTTGCGATGCGATCTCTAGGTTTTCCATTGTTAAATTATACGAGAAGAGAGCGAGGATTTCAGGTATTTAGCGAAATTTATCTACCTTTTAATTGGGACTCTGCATAGTCTTTTCGATTAGCGCTACGGACTAAATTCAGGAGCATTCTTGGAAATATCAAGACATGAAATGGTGAAACTGCGAACCAATAAAGTTGGCCACCAAGACCTCTTGGAGAAAATGTTGCATCTTGCGAAATCTTTCGCATTTTGCGGCCATCAACAACGACCTCTTCAATTTTAAATTCCAACCAAGCTTTTCCAGGAAGAATCATTTCGGCATAAAGTTTTAGCGAAACCCCTTCTTCTAAATTCTCTACTCGCCAAAAATCAAGGCTGTCACCAACACGCAAGGTATCTGGATGTCGACGGCCACGACGAAGTCCTACGCCGCCAAATGCGCGATCAATAACTCCACGCGCCCACCAGAGAAAATCTGCGCCGTACCAACCATGGTCGCCACCAATTTGTTCAACGCTCTTCCATAAATTTTCTCTACTTGTCTCAACAATCCGTTCGCGATGATCGCGCAAAATAGCTTCCCCAGCCCATGCTGGATCGCTCTGAGCTTTCTGCCAAGGCGCAGTTGGTTGAGTTGCATCTGACCAACGTGATTCAACTTGATTCTGTGATGTTCTAGAAAGAGCTAATTCAATCGCGCGATCAATTTGCACTAGCCCTTCTGGTGGTGGCGAAATAAGTGCTGTAATACTTTTTGCTGGATCTGCAACAACTTCACTTATAAGTGATTGCACAAGTGGCCTGGCAAGTGCGGTTGGAACAGGAGTTACAAAGCCAATCCACAAACTAGAAAGTGCAGGTGTTAAGACTGGAACTTTAATAATCCAACGACGGCGCAAGCCGGAAATCTTTGCGAACATTTGCATCATGTCGGCATAAGAAAGAACTGCAGGACCTCCGATATCGAAGATGCCACTTACTGGTTTATCAAGTGCAGCAGCGCTCGATAGGTACCAGAGCACATCTCGGATTGCGATCGGTTGGGTTAAGTTTGAAACCCATTTTGGAGTAGTCATTATTGGAAGGCGATGAGTTAAATGGCGCAACATTTCAAAAGATGCGGAACCTGATCCAATAATTATGCCGGCGCGCATTTCAATTACTGGCACACTTCCACTAGCTAATTGCAACCCGGTATTGGCACGTGACAACAGGTGTTGGCTAATCTGCTTATCGTTTGCAATTCCACCTAAGTACACAATCTGACTTACCCCAGCCTCTTCTGCTGCTCTTGCAAAATTGCGAGCCATCTCTGCTTCAATCTCATCAAAATTGGAGCCCAAGTTAATTGAGTGAAGTAAATAGAACGCAGTGTGAATTCCAGTTAAAGAACTCTTAACAGCTTCGAAGTCATTGGCATTGGCCTGGGAAATTTCAACGTGATTTAGCCAGGGCTGGCCAGAGATTTTGTTCTTATCTCGAACCATTACACGAACAGCGAACTCTTGACTCAATAAATGTCGAACCAATCTTCCGCCAACATATCCAGATGCGCCGGTAACAAGAATTTTACGTCCAGGGATTGGATTATTGAGAGGTGAGTTCATGGGATTAACAGTAGACTTCAACCCTGGTTCACGAAAGTTGAAATTTAATAATCCGCGAAATAACAGAGGAAGCCATGAATAAAAGCCCTAAGCCCCGTGTTGTAATTCTCGGTGGCGGCTTCGGCGGACTTGCTACAGCCCGGGCTCTGGGAAAGAGCGCAGATATAACAATCGTCGATCGCCATAACTTTCAAACTTTCCTACCGCTTCTCTATCAAGTTTCAACTGCTGGTCTTGCCGCCGACCATGTTGCTTATCCAATTCGCGGTGCAATCCGGTCATTTAATGGAAAATTTAGAATGGGCAGTCCAATATCTGTCGACCATAAGAATAAGACGGTCAAATTAGATAGCAGTGAAGTTCTACCTTTTGATCATTTAGTAATTGCAGTTGGATCTGTAACCGCCGACTTTGGAACACCTGGGGTTGAAGAATTCGCACTTGGTATGAAAACAATCCATGAAGCCCTGACCATTCGCGCCGAAGTTATGCGCCGCTTTGAAGATCTCTGCCGCTTCGAGGATGACACCAGATTTTCGATTTCAGTAGTTGGCGGTGGGCCAACTGGAATTGAAATGGCTGGCGCCCTTGCAGAACTGGTTCGTGGTCCACTAATGAATGATCAGAAGCATGCAGCCCGACATATGGATGTTCTTCTGCTTGAAGCTGGTCCAAGATTGTTACCGAGTTTTTCGCCATCGCTCTCCGAGAAAGCCAAGAAATCACTTGAAAAATTAGGTGTGAAAGTAATGCTTAATTCCGCAGTTAAATCTGTTAAGCATCGCGAGATCGAACTTCAAAACGGTTCAAGAATTGCTTCTGTCGTAACAATTTGGGCTGCAGGCGTAAAGGGCGCACCGGTAATTGAAAACTTATCTCTACCACTTGATGGAAATCGCTTAAGTGTTTCGCCAACTCTTGCTGTTACTAATTATCCATATATTTGGGGCGTCGGCGATATCTGCGGATCTAAAGCTAAAGATGGCCGATTCCTTCCTATGGTTGCACCTGTTGCAATGCAGCAAGGAAGATTTGTCGCAGAACAAATTTTGCGCAGTTCAAAAGGTTTAGGACTAAAGGACTTTAAGTATCGAGATAAGGGATCGATGGCCACGATTGGCCGCCATAAAGCAGTTGTTGAAGCAGGGCCAATTAAATTCTCTGGTTACCTTGCTTGGTCTGCCTGGTTGTTCCTACATCTCTTCTATTTAATGGGCGGGCGCAACCGAATTGGAACGATCGTTGATTGGTCTTGGAACTACGCAACCTTCGACCGCGGAAATCGCCACATTATGGATTCACTTTAAGAATGTTGAATTTAAACCGCGGCTACATTGACCTTCGTGGCCACCAAGTTTGGTCGGCACAAGGAAAAACTTTCGGCAAGAAGAGTGATCCAGTTCTACTTCTGCATGGTGGTTTAAGTTCAACTGAAAGCTGGGATTACACCGTTATTCCTGCAGTACAACGAACACATTCAGTTTTTGCTTATGACCGCAGCGCACATGGTCGAACCGCAAGTCGCGAGGGTTTTTATCACTTTGATTTTCAAACTGATGAAGCGATTGCATACATTGAAGATGTAATTAAGGGACCAACGCATTTAATCGGTTGGAGTGATGGCGGAATTATTTCGCTGATGGTTGCGCTCAAAAGACCAGATCTTGTTAAATCTATTGTTGCAATCGGAACTAACTATCATTTCGATAGCGGGCTTTCATTAGTTGAGGAAGATCCAGAAATCGTAATTTCTGAAGATGATGCCGCAAAGTTTGCACTTAGATCTCCAGATCCCGCGCACATGCAGGAAGTTATTATTCGCAAAGCATATGAAGTTTGGAATTCAGAACCAACAATGACAATCGCCCAGCTTTCAAGAATAAGTTGCCCAGTACTTGTCTTAACCGGTGATGATGAACCATTCTCAAATCACCACACGATAGAACTTTATGAAGCGATACCGAACGCCCGGTTAGCAATCGTTCCAGGGACATCACACTTCGTTGTTAAAGAGAAGAGCAAGATTGTTCAAGGGTTAATTAAGGATTTTTATCGCGATCTTTCTTATCCAATTACAACTTGGCCAAGGCTTCGTAAAGAACAGACTGAGAAGTTAAATAACACAAATAATTAATGGAGCCCCCCGTCAGGATTGAACTGACGACCTACGCATTACAAGTGCGTTGCTCTACCACTGAGCTAGGGAGGCGTATTGCAGGGGTAATTATGACACGCAATATGCAGTGCTTTGAACCTGCTAATTACTGCGGCAAATAGCGAGTATCTTCGGCAAATGCGCCTTGGAGTCTTGGATGTCGGATCAAATACCGTTCATTTACAGGTAGTTGATACACATCCTGGAGCCAGACCGAATCCAACTTACAATCATAAGGAAGAACTCCGCCTAACTGAATACTTGGATGACGAGAACAATATTTCAATTGAAGGAATAACAGCGCTGCGTTCAGCGATCAAGAGCGCAATTGAGCACTCAAAGAAGGCAAAGACTGAGGAGTTGCTTCCATTCGCTACATCGGCGCTTCGTGAAGCAAGTAATGGTGGCGAAATTATTGCCACAATCAATAAGGATTTTGAGATTGATCTGCAAGTTTTAACTGGTGAAGAGGAAGCCAAGTTAACCTTTCTTGCAGCGCGCAGATGGTTTGGTTGGTCGAGTGGTCGGTTGTTGGTAATTGATATTGGTGGCGGTTCACTTGAAATCGCATCAGGAATTAATGAATCTCCTGAAGTGGCAGTCACACTTCCACTTGGTGCATCACGTTTAACCAAGAGCCATTTACAAGGCGATCCATTTACCGCAAAGAGTGTTCGGGCGCTACGCGATTACATCGAAGGACAATTGGAATCGGTGCTTCCAACTTTAGTTCACCATGAAGATTCAGATCGTGCGATTGCAACAAGTAAGACGCTCCGAACTCTGGCCCGGCTTTGTGGTGATTGGTATGGCACTAATGGAAAAATAATCACTATTGATGCGATTCGTAAAATCTCTACTCGGTTGGCAGAAATGGATTCTGATGAGCGCACAAAATTGCCAGGTGTCTCTGCAAACCGGGCACGTCAAATAGTTGCTGGTGCGCTCGTAACTGAGAGCGTCATGCGAAATTTAGATTTAGATAAATTAGAAATTTGCCCTTGGGCGCTGCGTGAAGGGATTATCCTCAAATATATGGATTGGATCGAGAAGTAAACTAAACAATTGGCGCTGGGATAACATCAATCTGTAAGACTTTCTTCTTGCCCAGAAAGAGTACCCAGCCGTCACCCGGCTTTAACTTATTCTCTGGCAAATCTAGATCTGATTTCTTACTTACTTGTTCCAGCATCCTAGGAAGTACTGGATTGTGGCTGCAGAGCAGAATCGTCTCATCTGTGGCTCTAGCTATTTCTGCAAGTTCCTTCGCGTACTCGAGTGACCTATCCTTATTTTTTTCAAAGGTGTACTCACTTAACTTTGCTGTAATAACTGGTTCAATTTTTAACGACTTAGTCATACCAATAACAGTGTCATAGCAACGGACGGCATCAGATGTATGAATTTGTGAGATACCAAAGACTTGATACACCGCATGCATCCGCTTTGCCTGAAGCTGTCCTAAAATATCTAGTGGTCGATCTTCATCACCACTCTGCCATTCGCTGCGGGCAAGTGCTTTAGCATGGCGCAACATAATTAGCTTTGGAGCCTGATATGGCGAATCGATAAAGATATCTAACACTTCTTTATCTGCATCGTGGGTCAACTTCTTGCGCGCGGAGTCAAGATCGTGCCACTCAAGTAAATCTGCTTCACTATTTGCCTGAAATTCTTTGCTATCTGGAAGTACTTTGGCTGCCCAGTAAGAAACGTTCTTCAACTCATCAATTGATTCATATTCAACTTCACCAAGATAGGGGCCTAGTTCAATATTTAAACCGGTCTCCTCCATTATCTCGCGGTAAGCACAGGAGATTAGCTCCTCACCAATATCTAATTTCCCTTTTGGAAATGACCAATCGTCATACTTTGGCCTGTGAATTATCGCTAACTCAATTTTAGAATCGATTGTTTCACGCCAAACAACACCGCCGGCAGCAAGAATCATTTTAATTATCCCCTGGCTCCATACCAATTAATGACTTGCTGATGCAGATCAACTAATTGTTCCCCTGTAGAACTTGTTGTAATTCGATCCCAACTTCCAGAAGCGTTCATATGCCAACTTGATGTGGTTGGCGCAAGATAACTATCGAGTGCGCGCATGAGCATTCGCTTGTGGTCAGTCTGATTAATCTTGACCATACTCTCAACTCGGCGATCCAAATTTCGGTGCATTAAATCTGCGCTACCAATCCAAAGTTCATTATCGCCAGCATTAGCAAAGTGGAAAATTCTTGAATGCTCAAGGAAACGACCCAAGATAGAGATGACTCGAATATTCTCAGATAGCCCAGGAACACCGGCACGAATTGCACAAATTCCGCGCACTACCAATTCAACTTCTACGCCAGCGGCCGATGCTTTATAAAGTAGATCAATAAACTCTTCATCCATAATTGAATTTAGCTTCATTCGAATTAGCGCTGGCTTGCCCACTTTTTTATTATCAATCTCTCGTTGAATTCGCTCTAACAATCCGCTTCGCAAAGTACGTGGAGCTACGAGCAATCTTTCGAATGAAGTTTGAGGTGCAAAGCCTGATAGCTGATTGAAAAGTTTATTTACATCATCACCCAAGATTGGATCAGAACTTAAGATTCCAAAGTCTTCATACATACGAGCGGTCTTAGGGTTGTAGTTTCCAGTTCCCATATGAACATAACGGCGGATAGCACCTGACTCTTGACGTACTACTAGTGAGAGTTTGGAATGAGTTTTAAAACCAACGAGACCGTAGACAACATGTACTCCTGCATCTTCGAGTTTTCTGGCCCAACGCACATTTGCTAGCTCATCAAAGCGGGCCCGAATCTCAATTACTGCAAGAACTTGCTTACCTGCTTCAGCTGCTTCAATTAACGCCTCAACAATTGGTGAATCACCGGAAGTTCGATACAGAGTCTGTTTAATCGCCAAGACTTTAGGATCGCTTGCAGCCGATTCAACGAAGCGCACAACAGAGGAGTTAAATGATTCATATGGGTGGTGCAAAATAACTTCGCGACGCTTTAACGCTTCGAAGAAGGCATCGGTGGAATCTGGCTCAACATCGCGCAAATCCCAAGCGACTTGATTTCTAAATGCTGGAAACTTCAATTCTGGGCGATCAATATCGGCAATTTGGTTAAGGCCAGTTAAATCCAAAGGCTCTGGGTATCTGCTTATATCTTCATCTTTGACACTTAACTCATCTTTAAGCGTCTCGAGTAATTCGAGGTCCATTCCTACGCCAATTTCTAATCGAACGGGCGGACCAAATTTTCTGCGTAACAACTCTTGCTCCATGCTTGCAAGCAAATCTTCAGACTCTTCCTCTTCAAGTTCTAAATCTGCATTTCTTGTAACTCTAAAGGTGTAAACATTTAGAACTTCCATGCCTGGAAATAGTTCAGAAACATTTGCCGTTATTACTTGCTCAAGTGGAATGTATCTACGATCATCTTCTTTTGTCGTTACAACAAAGCGCGGCAAATTTGACGGAACTTTAACCCGAGCAAAAAGTTCATTTTCAGTATCTGGATTTTTTACTACGACTGCCAGATTTAGTGAGAGCCCAGAGATGTATGGAAAAGGGTGTGAAGGATCAATCGCGAGAGGCGTTAAGACCGGAAAGATTTGATTATTGAAAATTTCGGTGGCGAGTTCGCGCTCTTCCTCTGTTAACTCATCCCACCTAACAATATTAACTCCCTCTTTAGAGAGCCGAAGGTGAATGTCATCGTGGAAACATTTGGTCTTTCGATCTATTAACTCTTGAGTCTTTGCAGATAACTCTTTCATTAATTCACTTGGTGTAAACCCAGCAGTGTTTGTCTTGGTAATCCCAATCTCTAATTTTCGCTTTAGCGATGCAACCCGAATCATGTAAAAGTCATCGAGATTGGAAGAGAAAATTGCTAAGAAGCGACAACGCTCAAGCAGTGGAGTTGATTTATCCTCGGCCAATTCGAGCACTCGCTGATTAAATGCCAGCCAACTTAATTCGCGATCAACCAATATCTCTCTGGGATCGCTCACGGAGATACCGTGTTCATGGGAAAGCATTTGAATATTCTGCTCTAGTTAGGTGAACGGGAGGTAACTGGAGAGTAATCACCGCATAAAACATCGCGCTTCAAGCCACCCCTACATTCACCCGACTACCCCTATCGCTCATCGGTGGTGCGGGCGTAAAGTTTAAGTACTGTAAATACGCAGTTGATGGCGAGGTTGGTAAATGCGAAGTCCGTTTGGCCGCAATCTTGCTATCGACATCGGCACAGCCAACACGGTTATCTACCAATCAAATAGTGGAATTGTTTTAAACGAACCAAGTGTTGTCTGCATTAATACTGACACAGGCGAAATTCTCTCTGTTGGACAAGAAGCACGAAAAATGGTTGGTCGAACTCCTGGACATATCGTTTCGATTAAACCGCTTAAAGATGGTGTTGTAGCTGATTTTGAAACGGCGCAGAAAATGTTGCGAGCGTTCATGGCAATGGTTGGGGTAAGAAAAATCCTGGCAAAACCAATTGTTGTCGTCGCAGTTCCACCAGTTGTTACATCAGTTGAACATAGAGCAATTAAAGATGCGGCCTACGCTGCAGGTGCGAAAAAAGTTTACATAATGGAGGAACCGATGGCTGCGGCAATTGGTGCCGGGCTCCCGATTCAAGAACCAATTGGTTCAATGATTGTAGATATTGGTGGTGGCACTACTGATGTCGCGGTGATTTCACTTGGTGGGATTGTCATTTCACAGTCGATTCGTATTGGTGGTGACGCTATGGATACTGCAATAATTAATTATATTAAGAATACTTACAGCTTAATGATTGGTGAACGCACCGCAGAAGAGGTAAAGATGGCAATTGGTTCTGCTTCGCGTTTGAATGGTGAGAGCAGCGCCCGAATACGTGGGCGAGATTTAGTTTCTGGTCTGCCCAAAGATCTAATGGTTACACCAAAAGAGATTCGTGAAGCGATTGAAGATCAGGTTGCCAAAATAGTTAGTGCAATCAAGGCGACACTCGATGAAACTCCACCAGACCTTGTTGCGGATTTATCTCGTACTGGAATTGTCTTGGCCGGCGGTGGGGCGCTTCTTAAAGGGCTCTCCGAACGTTTAATGAAAGAGACAGGAATGCCAGTTCGAGTTGCGGATGATCCGCTCTACTCAGTTGTTCATGGTGCTGGCCGTTGCGTTGAAAATATTGAAATGCTGAAACAAATTTTGGTGGCAGAAAGCCGTTAATAATTAGCGATTCCAGGTAATTGGTGTTTCATACTTTGCGCTTCTGCCATCGCCAGATGATTTTCCACGCAGGCGGCGCCAGATCCATGGAAGTACAAAAGCGATAATCCAGAGGGTTTTCTCAAGTTTTTTACGCGCTTTAGATTTTTCTGGGGCAGGTGGGAGTGGAATTTTCCATGATGGATCAGAGCTTCTGCCAAGTTTTTCTAAAACTGCTTGTGACAAACGCCAATGCCCGTCGCTATTTAAATGTAAGCGATCGGATGCGAGAAATCTTAAATCCGCCATCCACTTTGCGCCATCAGCCTCAATAATTATTGCGCCATATTTATTGGCTACCATTCGAACATTCACATTGAATGCGCTAAAGCGCTCATGCCACAACTTCGCAGTCTTACCTTCGCCTTCAACGCGATCGATAACGGTGAAAACAATTAACGTGGCCCCAGTCTTTGTTAAATCGCTGACTCCTTTCTCATACTTAGCAAAGGCAACTTCTGCTTGGTAATTTGGTCGCAGCACATCATTTGCCCCAGCATGAAATGAAATTAAAGTTTCTGGACCGGTAACTAACTTTGCAGCAGAAGGAATTTGGTCATCAATAACTTGATGCAACAACTTGCCACGAATAGCCAAATTTGCATATGAGAAGTTGGGGCTCTCCTTCGCCAACGTGTCGGCTACTCGATCAGCCCACCCGCGATACTTGCCATCAATAATTTCATCACACATGCCCTCGGTCATTGAATCACCAAGTGCGATAAAACGTGTGAATGTGGTCATCGTTATTTTGCTCGCTTCTCGGCAATCCAATACATAACGATTGCGGTTGCAACGCTCGCATTTAGTGACTCAACATCTGATTGCATTGGAATTGAAAGAATTAAATCGCACTTCTCTTTAACTAACCTTGATAGACCTTTACCTTCACTGCCGACAATTAAGTAAACAGATTCAGTTGCAAGTGAGAATCCAGGTAGCGCGTCTTGCCCTTCGGCATCTAACCCAACAACGAAGAAGCCAGCTTTTTTCGCATCTTCAATTGAGCGAACCATATTTGTAACCTGTGAAATTGGAAGACGCGCAGCAGCGCCAGCAGATGATTTCCATGCCGAACCAGTCATTGCAGCATTGCGACGTTCTGGAATTACAACACCATCAGCTCCGAATGCCGCCGCGCTTCGAACAATTGCACCCAAGTTGTGTGGATCAGTAACGCCATCTAGCCCAATTATTAATCCTGGCTTTTTTGCACCAAGTAGAACTGCCTCTAAAGCCTTGTATTGAAAGGGCTTGATGATTAACGCAATACCTTGATGATTTGTTGTTCCAGTAACGCCATCTAATTGCCCACGTGGAACTTCTTTAATTCCTAAATCCTGATTCTTTGCTAAGCGAAGTGCCTCAGTCATGCGCTCATCTATTTCAGCGCGTTCGGCAATTAAAAGTTCTTTCGCAGGAATACGTGCACGCAACGCTTCAACAACGCTATTGCGACCAGCAACCGCGTCGCTATTTGCGCGAGTTTCAAGTCGGGACTCTGGTTTGCGATTTGTTGGTCTGCGATCTGGTGCTACTGCTGCTTCACGACGTTTTTTTCCGGGGCGCATTTACTTTTCGATTCTCTAGTTTTGGATAGTTTTAGTTCACGGTCCAGCGTGAGCCGGTTGGGGTGTCTTCGATTGTTATGCCAAGTGCGGTAAGTGAATCGCGAATTTCATCACTTGCAGCAAAATCTTTGCGGGCGCGAGCCGCTGTGCGTTGTTGTAGGGCGAGGGAGATAAGTCCATCGAGTAAATCTCTCTTTGCACTTGTTCCACTTGCAAATACTGGATCAAATGGATCGCAACCAAGGATTGAAAGTGCGCCGCGAACTTCACTTGCACTCTTTGCTAGTGCCGTTAAATCGCTCTCGGTTATTGCGCTATTGCCGAGACGTACTGCTTCAGAAATATCAGCAAGTGCTTGGGGGACCGCTAAATCATTATTCATTGCAGCGCTAAATTCAGCGGAAATACTAGGTTTGATCTCGCTCTTTAGAAGCTCTTGCGCACGTTGCAAAAATCCCTCAATACGACGGAAATTTACTGATGATTCTTCGAGCGCTTCGAAGGAGAATTCCAACATCGAACGGTAATGAGCGCTGCCTAAATACCAGCGTAATTCAATTCCGCGAACCTTCTTCAAAATCTCCATTACTTGAAGTGAATTACCAAGTGACTTACTCATCTTCTCGCCAGAAGTTGTAACCCAAGCGTTATGCATCCAAATATTTGCAAAGTTCCAGCCTGCTGATTCTGATTGCGCGATTTCATTTTCGTGATGCGGAAAAATTAAATCTAAACCGCCACCATGAATATCAAATGCTTCACCTAAATATGCGTGTGCCATCGCAGAACATTCCAAATGCCAACCAGGTCGGCCATCGCCCCAAGGTGTCGGCCAAGATGGATCTCCGGCTTTTGCCGCCTTCCAAAGCGCAAAGTCGCGTGGATCTTTCTTAAAAGTTAAATCAGCATCCTCGGCAGATTGCAGATCATCTAGCTTCTGGTTTGAAAGCGTTAAATAAGATTTAAGTTTACGAACTTCAAGATAAACATCGCCATTGCCTGGTGCATATGCGCTGCCATTTGCAATCAAGGTTTCCATAAGTTGAATCATCTGAGTGATATGCCCAGTAGCTCTTGGCTCATATGTCGGTGGCAGAACATTTAGCGCGGCATAAGCGTCGCTAAATGCACGTTCGTATTTCATTGCAACTGCCCACCAAGGAATCTCTTCGTGAACAGCTTTGTGCAAAATCTTGTCATCTATGTCAGTTACGTTTCTTACAAAAGTTACGTCATATCCAATTGCGGTAAGCCATCTACGAAAAATATCGAAGTTAACGCCAGAGCGAATATGGCCGATATGTGGTGGGGCTTGTACGGTTGCACCACACAAATAAATTCCAACTTTGCCTGGTTGTAGCGGTACAAATTTTGAGATGGCTCGATCTGCAGTGTTATATAGATTTAGATCGCTAGTTGCCTTGGCCATTAGGAAATTCTAGCTTCCGGCTCGAACTATAAGAGCCGTCGCAATCGCGCCGATTCCCTTACCTTCGCCAGTTAAACCAAGACCATCGGTTGTAGTGGCAGAAACTGAAACTTGAGCGCCACCTAAAGCAAGTGAAATTTCGGCAATTGCATCTAAACGTCGGACGCCAATCTTTGGTCGGTTACCAACTATTTGAACGGTAACGTTTTGAATTTTAAATCCAGCAGTACTTACTAAATTAAGGGTCTCTTTCAATAACTTTGCGCCAGTAGCGCCGGCATATTCTGGTTTCGAAGTTCCAAAGTTAGATCCCAAATCACCAATATTTGCCGCCGCAAATAACGCATCACAAATTGCATGTGCAGCAACATCGCCATCTGAATGTCCATCAACACCAACTTCGTTCTCCCAAAGCAATCCCGCAAGCCACAACGGACGCTTTGGATCACTTGAAAATGCATGTGCATCAAAGCCAACGCCGGTACGAATATCACTGGCTTGGTCTGGCACTAAATATTTCATCGCAGTTGCTAGATCTTCTGGGTTGGTAATTTTAAGAGCGCGCACTTCACCGGCTATTAATTTAACTTTTCCACGCATCGCTTCAACTAGAACGCCATCATCAGTCGCATCAATATTTTGCATATGAGCTTTAATCAAAGTTTCGCGCGCAAATCCCTGTGGTGTTTGTACAGCACGAAGGCGTTCGCGATTGGGAGTTGCAACAACATAGTTCGATGCATCAACTTCTTTAATTGTGTCTGCAACATTTAGCGCGGGGATAACTGCAACCTCACCACTTGCGAGCGCATCAATAACGCTCTTACCAAGTTCGCCAGATGCAAGGGGTCTTGCGGCATCGTGAACTAAGACAAATTCGATATCTGAAGCAACGCTTTCAAGTGCAATCTTTACGCTCTTGGTTCGAGTATCCCCACCAGTAACAACCGTTACAGCGTCGCCGAGAATTTTGCGAAAGTTATCTTCATAGCCAGCAGGTGCCGCAACAATAATTTGCGCCGCAATTGAGCCAAGGTTTAATACTGCATGTTCGATAAGGGTGCGACCGTTTAATTGGACAAGTGCCTTAGGAACTTGTGCGCCGAATCTTTCACCACTGCCAGCAGCGGGAATGAGTAGTGCGACTTTAGGAAGCAAGGACCTCATCTAGCATCACGCCGGCCTTCTCTTCATCTGTGCGCTCTGCAAGTGCAAGTTCTGAAACCAGAATCTGCTTAGCCTTTGAGAGCATGCGCTTCTCGCCTGCAGATAATCCGCGGTCTAAATCGCGGCGATAAAGATCGCGAACAACTTCAGCGACCTTAATTACATCGCCTGAAGCCAGCTTTTCAACATTTGCCTTGTATCGACGAGACCAATTTGTTGGCTCTTCGGTGTATGGCTGACGTAATACATTAAATACTCGATCAAGTCCGGCTGAGTCGACCACATCACGAACGCCAACTAGGTCAATGTTCTCTGCTGGGACTCGAACTGTTAAGTCGCCTTGGGCAACTTTTAGAACCAAATAAATTTTCTCTTCGCCTTTAATGGTCCGGGTCTCAATTGCTTCAATGAGAGCCGCCCCGTGATGGGGATAAACAACGGTTTCGCCGACCTTAAAAGTCATTAATTTGGCCTTTCGATAGAAGCCAAGGATACCATTCACTCATGCTTAAGAAAAACCTGAAATCAGCCATTTCCGCCCTCTTTGGAGCCCTATTAGTAGTTGTTTTAACTGGCTGTGGTGCAAGCGGTCCAGATGCTCCCACTCGCAATATAAGACAAGTGACCGATGGCGTTGAGGCAATATCAGGAGGAATCAAAGCGGTAAACGTTTTGCTTGTAACTCAAGGCGATGGATCTGCTGTACTTGTCGGGACTCTTGTTAATTCTGGTGAAGATAGCGATTCAATTACAGGTATTACTGCAAATGGAATAGTTGGTGAAGTTTCAGTAACACCACTTGAAACTGATTCACCAGTAATTTTCGCAGGAGATTCTGCAAATTCATCTGCAAGATTCCAAGGAATTAATGCGAAGCCAAGTGATCACGTTAAATTAGAAATTTCTTTCGCTAGCGCTGCGCCAATAAAGGTAAGTGCAATTGTTCGCGCGAAAGCTGAAGAATTTGCAAACGTTGGAAACTAGTTCTCTAGTTTTCGAACTTATAACCCAAGCCACGCACAGTCTGGATAAATACTGGATTGGCTGGATCAACTTCGATCTTTGCTCGTAAACGTTTTACGTGAACATCTAAAGTCTTAGTATCACCAAAGTAATCGCTGCCCCATACTCGATCGATTAATTGAGAACGAGTTAGAACGCGCCCAGAATTTCGAACTAAGAATTCAAGTAATTCAAACTCTTTTAATGGGAAAGCTACATCTTCGCTATTAACACTTACCTTATGGCGTTCGACATCCATACGAACTGGACCAGCTTCAAGAATTCCATCCTTTAGTGAATCCTCTTCACCTTGGCGACGAAGTACTGCGCGAACGCGGGCGATTAGCTCTCGTGACGAGTATGGCTTTGTAACATAATCATCGGCGCCAAGTTCTAGCCCAACAACTTTATCTACTTCAGCATCCTTTGCAGTCAACATAATTATTGGCACATTTGAACGAGTTCTAAGTTGGCGACAAACTTCAGTTCCAGATAACCCAGGAAGCATTAGATCAAGGAGCACTAGGTCGGCACCATGGCGATCAAATTGTTCAATCGCACCGGGACCGGTGTCAGCGACAATTACCTCAAAGCCCTCTTTGCCTAATAAATAAGCAAGCGCTTCAGAGAATGAAGCTTCATCTTCTACTACGAGGATCTTCGTCATTTATTTGCCTCCAAGGCAGAACTTGCTCTATTTTCTTGGCTTCGCAAGAGTGGCAAACGGATTGTGAATGTACTTCCCGCACCTTCAACGCTCCATACTGAAATATCGCCACCGTGATTGGTGACAACATGTTTAACGATTGAAAGTCCAAGTCCAGTACCACCGGTAATTCGAGAACGCGCAGCATCTACTCGATAAAAACGTTCAAAGATGCGCTCTAAATCTTTCTCTGGAATTCCAATTCCTTGATCCGAAATTGAAATCTCACACAAGCCATCTACTTCATTAACCGCAATTGCTACCCGCGTTGCATCAGGACTGTAGTTAATCGCATTCTCAATTAAATTATGAATCGCCATAGTCACTTGATCGCGATCGCCTGTTACAAGGGAATTAACATCGTTGTTGTAAACAATTTCTACTTTTCTGGCCTCGGCATTCAACCGTGATTGATCCATAGCTTCTTTAATGCTTTCACTTATAGAAAATTGTTGGGCGCGCTTAAGGGGATCGTCATCCTGCAACCTAGATAGATTAATTATTTCCTGAACTAATTCAGTCAATCGTGATGCCTCTGATTGCATCCTTGTTGCAAATCTAGTGACCGCTTCTGGATCGTCGCTTGCTCCCAGGACAGCTTCGCTCAAAATTGAAAGTGCGCCAATCGGAGTTTTTAGTTCGTGTGAAATGTTTGCTACGAAATCTCGGCGAATGGAATCAAGCCTGCGCATTTCGCTATCATCAAAAATTAAAATAACAATTAACCCATCATCGCCGAGAAGTGAGACTCTTACTAATAAATCATGAGTTCCAGCGCCGATGGGGCCGCGTGGCAGCTCCATAGTTACTTCCTGAGCTTTCCCAGATCTGCGAGTTGCTCGAACTAAACGAAGTAGAAATTCATTATTAAGATGTTGATCACGAATTAAATTTAAGGTTGAAATGCCATCAGATTGCTCTAATACAACTTCGCCATTGCCTAAAACAATGTTTTCAGCATCGAATAATTTAAGTAAGTCTTTTACTGAAGAAGGTAAAATTTCTGAACTATTTACGAGTTCGTCGCTAGCCATTCGCTTAGCGTTTTTTCTTGCGATCCAGGCCATGTTCTTATCGTAGAAGAGATGACCAAATCACCCATACCAAACCCCCCGATATTTGGCCTTAAGTGCCAATTCTTTACCTTTAGTTCAGGGCACGTTCATACTCTTACCCTGTTCGATAGGCCGCCCACACTATTCTTGGACAATGCGTAACGCCTTTCATGATGAGCTCGACTCGATTGGAACGACCCTGCTTCAAATGGCTGGGCTTGTAAGAGTTGCAATGAACGATGCAACAACTGCGCTTCTAACTGTTGATCTAACTATTGCTGAAAGAGTTATTGCGGCTGATGGCGTGATTGACGAAATTCAACATGAATTAGATGCGCGCACTATAAATTTAATGGCTCGCCAACAACCTGTTGCATCTGATCTTCGCACCCTTGTTACCTCACTTCGAATGAGCGCCGATCTTGAACGTATGGGCGACCTATCACACCACGTTGCCAAGCAGGCACGTATGCGTTATCCAAATAGCGCGGTTCCAGCAGAACTCGTACCAACAATTACAGCCATGGGCATAGTTGCGGACAAATTAATCGACAAGCTCTCATCGGTTATGGAGCACCGCGATGCGGTTCGCGCACTAGAAATTGAAACAGATGACGATGAGATGGATAAGTTGCATCGCGATTTAATTAGTACCTTGTTGGATGACAATTGGGCTCATGGAATTGAAGCAGCAATCGATATGACTTTGCTTGGTCGCTACTACGAACGCTTTGCAGACCATGCGGTTTCAATCTCTCGCCGGGTATATTTCTTAGTAACTGGCGAATATTTCACTAATTAATTCTTACTTCTTGCCCTGATTCGCAACAGCCTCGATAGCAGATTTCGCAGCCTCTGGATCTAAGTATTCGCCACCTTCTTTAATTGGCTCAAAATTATCGTCGAACTCATATAGCAGCGGGATTCCGGTTGGGATATTTACCCCGGCAATGTCCGCATCTGAAATGCAATCAATATGTTTAACCATCGCGCGAATTGAATTTCCATGAGCCGTTACGAGAACAGTCTTTCCAGAGTTCATATCATCTGCAATTTCGCCAGTGAAGTAAGGAGCCATGCGATCGATAACATCTTTCAAACATTCGGTCTTTGGAAGTGCGGCGCCTAAATCTGCGTAACGTGGATCCCCAAATTGTGAATATTTATCGGCATTATCAATCGGTGGTGGTGGAACATCAAATGATCGGCGCCAAAGTTGGAATTGCTCTTCGCCATATTGCGCCAAGGTTTCTTTCTTATCTTTACCTTGCAAGGCGCCATAGTGACGTTCATTCAATCGCCAGCTGCGCTTTACCGGAATCCAGTGGCGTTCGGCTTCATCGAGGGCTAATTGTGAAGTATGAATCGCGCGACGCAGAAGTGAGGTGTAAACAATATCTGGCAACAAGCCACGTTCTTTAAGAAGTTGACCGCCGCGCTTTGCTTCGCCGACTCCCTTTTCAGAGAGTCGAACATCGACCCAACCAGTAAATAGGTTGAGGGCATTCCACTCGCTCTCGCCGTGGCGCAGAAGAATCAATTTCTTAGTCATGAGTAAATCCTATTAGATTAAATGTTCAAATGCTTTTAGATTTGAAAGAGATTCACCGCGTGACACTCGCCAAGCCCATTCTTTTCGAATGGATGTCGCGAAGCCTAATTCAAGAAGTGGATTGAATGAGGAATCTGAATACTGCAAGACCGCGCCGAGAATTCGATCAATTTCAATATCTGTTACTGCCGGCAAGGGTAGACGCCCAACAAGGAAAATATCGCCAACTTCATTGATTGCAAATGTCACGGCATACATCGATGCGTTCTTAGCTAGAAGCCATTCGTGAACTTTATCGGCGTTCTCATCTGGTTTGCGAATTACAAAGGCATTGATACTTAAGGAGTTATCGCCAACAACAAGAGCGCAATGAGTCTGTAGTTTTTTCTCACCTGGCAGGGTTATTAAGAAGGTATTTGTACCGCTTTTTTCGAAATCTAAATGATGAGATTCTAGAAACTCTTCGATGATTACGCGGGGATCAATCATTATTATTTAGCTACCCATAGCGGATTAGATTTTGGTTTCGATAAGACCCAGTCATAAACATCGAGAGTTTGGTGGGCAGTGTTTTCCCAACCAAACTTCTTTGCATGATCTAGTGCGCCCATTGAAAGCAGAACACGACGTTGTGGTTCGGCAATCAAGCGAGATAGAACCGAGGCCCAGGCTTTCTGATCGTGGCCATCAACAAGGGTTCCGGAAATTCCATCGGACACTGCGGTACGAAGACCACCGACCGCACTTGCGACAACAGGTGTTCCGCAAGCTTGAGCTTCAAGTGCAACAAGCCCAAAACTTTCAGAATATGAAGGAACGCAGACTAAATCAGATGCGCGATACCAATCTGCAAGTTCACTTCGTGAAACTGGTTCTTTGAAATGAACTAAATCTGCAATACCTAAGAAGGTAGCAAGCTTTGCTAATCGTTCTGGTTCGTTAATTCCACTTCCTGACGCACCGCCCATAATTACAAGTGCTAATTTGGAACGCAGATGTGGGGTATGTAAAAGAATTTCGGCAATCGCACGAACCAATACTTCAGGCCCCTTATGTGGCTGGATCCGACCGACAAAGGTTAAAACAATGGCATCGGGTGCGATATTTAAAATCTTGCGGGCACTTGCCTTTCCATGTCCTGGAGTAAAGCGTTGTAAGTCAACTCCTGGTGTTACAACTTTTACTTTGTTTGGATCGGCGTCATAGAGTGAAACTAAACTCGCAGCTTCGGCATCGGTATTTGCTATTAGCGCTTTTGCATTTTGCACAATTTGTTCTTCGCCAAGTGCTCGAATAAGTGGTTCTGGGCTCTCGCCTTCAGCAAGTGCCTGATTTTTTACCTTTGCCATGGTGTGCATTGTGTGAACAAGTGGTACACCGGTTCGCTCTGAAATCATCCAACCAAGTTGGCCGCTGATCCAATAATGTGAATGAATAATGTCGTAATACCCATTTGGCTTACCACTTTGGTGCTCCATAAATGCATGTGTCAACGCACTAATTTGTGAAGGAAGCTCTTCTTTAGTTAAAGCACCAATTGGTCCGGCTTCTAAGTGATGAACCATTACCCCTTTTGCGATTTCAACCGCATCGGCTAAACCAGATTTATCAGTACGGGTAAAAATATCAACTTCAACGCCAGCGTTTGCCATCTTGATTGAATTCTCGATGACATAAACATTCATACCTCCAGCATCACCAATACCTGCTTGCTCGAGCGGCGATGTGTGGACCATCAGAGTTGCAATACGGCTCTTCATTTATAACACCGCTCGCATTCCACCAACAATATTTGCGCCACCATAAACATTGAACGCTTCTTCGGTTGTAGTAATTCCCCACTCCAAAAGCGCCGCATGCATAATCGTGCCAAATGCCCGCCATGAACCATCGCTAATCTTGAAAACTAAAGTGCGACCATCAGCCATAGATACAACTTCAACCGCTTCGGCGCCCTCCTTCATAAATAACCCAGGAACACTCTGCATCGTGCGAGTTGTTAGACGACCAATTCCGGCAACCATTTCCGGAAATGCGCGGGTAGCGTTCATAACTTCAATGTGCACGGGATCTTTCGAAATAGTTATCGCACGAATTGCTGTTGCAAGCTCGCGAGTTGTCATCGCAAATAACGGCGCACCGCAGCCATCGAAAGTCTTATTCGAAACCTTGGTTGAAGCAAGGGTTTCAATCTCCTTTAAAACTGCTACTTGCAGCGGATGATCGGCGTTTAAATAAGTTTTAACGTTCCAACCATTTGCAACACAGGTCGCAAGCATTCCTGCATGCTTTCCAGAACAGTTCATCGCAAGTCTGGTCGCTGGTTTTTCACCCCATGCAATTCGCTCGGCCTCACCAAGTGGTTTATCAAGTGCGCATTGCAGATCACTTTCACTCAATCCAACGCCTGCCAAAATTTCTAAAACTGCGCCTTGGTGCGCCTTCGCACCGGAATGACTTGATGCAACGAGCGCCAATAAACGTGGTTCTAACTTCAAACCGTTTCGTACCATTGCACTTGCCTGCATACATTTAACAGTTGATCTTGGGAAGATCGGCATATCTACTGAACCTTTTGCCTTATGAACCGAACCATCAGCATTTAACATAATCAAATGGCCAGTATGAATTGATTCAACTAAACCATTGCGAGTTAATTCGGCTAGAACTTCCCCGCGAAAATCGTTACTCACTTTTATTCCCCGACCTGACGTTCCAGACTTGACCAGATATGTGCTTGCAAAGTCTGTCCTTCAGCCGCCATGTCATATGCAAAAAATAATTGTCCTTCAACTAAACCGTATAAGCGTTGTCCAGCGGTAACAATCTTTGCTGATGGTGCGGAATAACCTTGATCCATAACGATTTGAATCTTTGGTCCGTCGTGCACCCCAACCCAACCCTCAGAAATTCCGGTGTTATGCGCCAACACAACTTCTAAAGTCTTATTCTCTTTCGGGCGCCAGAAACCAGCTTCTGATCCACCTGGACGCAAGATTTCCCCTTGCTCATTAATAATCCAAGAACGTGAAAAATAATTTAGAAATGGGCGACCATCGTGATTGAAAGTAACTTCTTGTGCGAATTGAAAAGGCTCGATGCCTGGATATTCGCCAGAACCTTTACCGCGCCAGGTTCCGATAAGCCAAGCAAGTGGATAGCAATCTGGATGCATGCCTTCGGGAATTTCAAATACCATCTTCGGCTTCGCCCTTCCAAGATTTAATAGCGCCGCGGATTCCTTTTATAAATAAAAATAATCCGATTAGCGCGGTCACCGCAATCAATAAGACGGTGGTCGCGGTCTCCATTGTCTAAGGGTAATGCCATCTGCGAGTAGAGTCCCTCCCATGAAAACTGCGAAACTTGTTGTGAAAGCAATGGCTGGGGCGAACGACCCCGAGCGCTGCGCACAAGCATTTACCGTTGCATCAACCGCACTTGCGAGTGGCGCCGAAGTTTCACTCTGGCTTACCGGTGATGCTGCATGGTTCGCGCTTCCTGGAAAATGCGAAGAATTTGAATTGCCACATTCTGCAAAGTTGGCCGACCTTCGCGATGCAATCTTGGCCGGCGGAAAAATAACTTTATGCACCCAATGCGCTGTGCGTCGTGGGATAAACGATGGCGATCAAATACCTGGAATTGTTATTGCTGGGGCCGCTAGTTTTGTGGAAGAAATCCTGCAACCAAATGTGCAGGCTATGGTTTATTAATTCTTAATTACTGGAAAGAACCCAATTTTAGTTCTCATCGAATCAAATTTATTGTAAAAGTCTTCGACTTCTAAGCCAATTGCATTCTTGAACGCAACATCAAAAGTCTGGCCTAGCCCTAAATTTCTATAAACATCTAAGAATTTATCCACTCCCACCGATGCAACGATTAATTCACTTGCCAAGAAACCAATTCCATATGGTCGATGTGATTGTGCTTCAGGTTGAGGACGATCTAAATCATTCCTAGTAAATGTAGAGATAGGTTCATTTCTTCCGCGGCCATCAATATATGCACTTATTTCATCTCGGCGAATAGTTTCCCAATCAATCATTCCACTGAAATCTGCATAAGCAGTTCCCATAAATGAAGCGCTACCCTCCAAAAACCATGACGGAAGTTTACCTAGAACTTCATGAGGAATTTTCTTTTCCTGATTACGGGAAAGCTCTCCCTGTGCTAGATGGAAAAATTCGTGTGCACCTGCAGCTAGTACTCCTTTATCTTGCGAGTCCCAATTAGATGCAGTTTTAGAAACAAAGAACATCATTCCATATTCTGACCACGCACAACCAGCAAAAGGATTTGGCGCATAACAGATATTTGGCGCAGAGAATCCTTGATGAATTGGATAATCTGTTTTAACTTGATTGATTACCCACTCGTCTCCTGCAGAAATATACAGATGAGGTTTCGTAGAAATTGGACCAAGTAAGGTTTCAGAAGCTAACTTCACTACATCCACCAAGTATTGAACTTTCTTTTTATCCAATTTGGGATCTATCGAAATCAATAAATTATCGGATTTTGTATTCTGACCTTGCAGCCATTGCCTAAATTTATCTTTAGCCTCAATAGAAATCTGAAGGGGACTAATTGGGTCTGTCCAGGGGGTGTATGGCAATTGCACTTCAGCTTCTTGTGTCTCCTGTGATTTTTTAGAAGGCTTCTTGGCATCAGTTTTTGCTAGGACCCAAATTAACTTTTTATTACTTTTAGTACAGATGTATTTTTTCTTTTCAAATGTTCGAATTGAACCTTTTGACTTGCACTCAGTTTTATTTATTCCAGATGCATAAACTACCTGGGGTGGCAACATTGATAGAAAAATCAACGAAATAAGGAAATTACGACTGCGACCCATTTCCTAACTCTAGGATAGAGAAGTACGTTTTAGGGTACTAATTATTAAACAGTTCTTGAGTTGCACTAACGCCAGCGCTAGTAAGTGTCGCTTCTAGCGGAACGTTCCGTTTCAAAACTGCCAACGCAATTGGTCCAAGTTCATAATGTCTTGCAACGGTTCCAACAAATCCAACTTCTTTGCCATCGAATTCAACTGGCGCACCATTTTCTGGCATCGCAACCATTGATCCATCAAGATGCAGAAGTGTAAGCCTGCGAGGAGGTTTACCTAAATTAAATACTTTGGCAACAGTTTCCTGTCCTGGGTAACAACCCTTCTTCATGTGCACTGCGTTATTTAGAAAACCAAGTTCATTTGGAATTGATTTGTGATCAGTCTCAAAGAGAATTCGTGCGCGACCAGCGGCCACCCGTTCAGCATCAAGTGCCCAAGTTCCAACTTGTAAATAGCTTTGATTGAAAGCCGACTTTGTATCTTCAACTTCATCGTATGAAACAAGTGCGTATGGCCCACCAATTGCATCAGCAGTTCCTGGCGCGCGAAGGACTGCGAAATCATTTGAGCGATCTGCAACTTCAACTCGCAACATAAATTTCATTTTCTCTAAGTAAGCAAGAAGTTCTGCAGTTTTAGTGTTCTCGGTATGCAACCAAGTTGTTGTGCCATCATCGACCAAATAAAACTGGTGTGTGATGTGGCCACTTGCATCAAGTATTAATGAACTAACCCAAAGACCTGGCGTTAGCTTTTCAACATCCTGTGTTGTTATTGAATGCAACCAACTCAAACGGTCGGGACCAGTTACTGAAATTACTCCACGATGTGAAAGATCGGCCCATGCAGTTCCGGCCGCCAGTGCGCGTTGCTCTTGATTTGGTTCACCAAAGTGCCAGATAGCACCAGCATCGGGGCCCGCTTCAACTAATACGGCAGTCATAAGGTTCCGAGTTTAAGGCTTATTAAAGCAACTCTCGCAACGACCAGCGATCGCTAAGTGTGCGAGATCTGTGTGAAAGCCATAGCCATCGAGCAGGGATTGCGTAAATGAGGCTGTCGCATCGATTGGAACTTCAATTATTGTTCCACAGCTTTCGCAATTTAGGTGAGCATGAATCTCTTCAGTTGATGCGTGATAGCGGACGCCACCATGTCCAAGATGTGAATGTTGAACCAAGCCAACATTCTCGAGAGTTTCTAGATTGCGATAAACCGTTGAAAGATTAATTCCGGGATGCGTTAATTTAACTTTTTCCGCAACCTCTTCTGGTGTTGCATGTTCAAGTGCGCGGACCGCCGCTAAAACTAATTCGCGTTGTGGTGTTAAACGTAAACCTTTATCGCGTAATTCATGTTGGTCAGCCATGGTTAAAGTCTAACTTGGGCAATCAGATTTGAATAACTAAATCGATGGGGGTTCCCTGTTGCGCTTGAACTTTCACTTCCGCGCGCGCCCCATGGGCCAGAACTACAACAGTCCATGAACCAGGGGCGGCAAAGAATCTAAATTGTCCTTCTAAATTTGTTGGAACTTCTGCAGTGAATTCACCAGTTGAATCGAGGAGCCGAACATATGCGTTATCGACAGGTGCACCATTGGGAACACCATCGCTAACACCACCACGGAGAACGGCTCCTTGAATCACAGTCTGATTTGCAAGATCGACTCCTGCTAAATCAGCACCACCAGGTGTTGCACCACAGGTGCGCAACTTATGCGCCGACTGCTACCGGTACGCCGACGAGTGAACCGTATTCAGTCCATGAACCGTCATAGTTTGTAACGTTTTGTAGATCAAGTAGTTCGTGCAGAACAAACCAAGAGAATGCAGAACGTTCTCCAATGCGGCAATAAGCGATTGTCTCTTTTGCGAAATCTACGCCAGCAGCTTTGTAAAGATCTGAAAGTTCTTCATTGCTTCTAAAAGTTCCATCTTCATTCGCTGCTTTCGACCATGGAATATTCTTTGCACTAGGAATGTGTCCCTTAATTTGGCCACCTTCTTGCGGCAAGTGTGCTGGTGCTGCGAGTTCGCCAGAAAATTCTGCAGGTGAGCGAACATCAACAATATTCTTAATACCGATTGATGCGATTACTTGATCGCGGAATGCGCGGATTGAATTATCGCGCTCCTTTGCAACATAACGTGTTGCGGTAGGTGTTGGAACTTCAGTAACAAGTGGCAGACCCTTTAGCTCCCAAAGCTTACGGCCGCCATCGATTAGGCGAACATCCGCGTGGCCGTAAATCTTGAAATACCAGAACGCATATGTTGCGAACCAGTTGTTATTACCGCCGTAGAGAACAACTGTTGAGCCATTTGAAATTCCGTTCTTTGAAAGCAACGCTTCGAACTTCTCTTTTGAAATCAGATCGCGAATCAAGCCATCTTGTAGATCTTCGCGCCAGTGAAAAGTGATTGCGCCTTCGATATGGCCCTTCTCGTAAAGGGTTGTGTCTTCATCGACCTCTACAAAGACGAAGCTCTTATTCGAGATGTTCTCTTGAACCCATTCGGTTGAAACTAAAGATGTTGCACGTGACATTTATTTCTCCTAATTTGATTGTTAAATGGTTATTTTTTGATAATACGAACTGCAATTAAATAAATCTCGCAACCCAAGCAGAAATTGAATGCGGCATTTAAAAAGGCTGCGAATAGTGCAAAACCCACTGCAACAGTGAAGAGGGCAGGTATTGATAGAAGTGAACCGGCAAGTGCAACGACCGCAAAAATTAACCCAACGCTCTGAGCAAATTGTGGTGGGCGTACATCTTCGGTTGGAACTTGGCCGTGAAGTTTTGGCTTTACAAACTTCTTGAAGAGAAAGGCGTAAGGAGTCTTTGCTGGACCAGCGAAAGCGCCGATTGCAAAGACAACAAGTTGAAGCGCAATCAAAAGCGGTGATTGGGTAACTAGCACAATCGCTAAAACTAAAGTTGTTATAGCGGCCGAGAACCGTGGTCCACGGGCATCAATTAATTTAACTTTATTAGTTGTTGAAGCGCTAACTTCATTTTGAACTGTCATCGTATTTCCTCTGCTATTAGTCGAATAATTTGTAAAACGAAAAACTTTTGTTGCGTTTTAAGTTAATTACATTCGACAGAGAGAACCGACAAGGCGACCAAAATCAATATGGCGACGCTTTGTTAGAAAGACCGGTTCAAAGTTAAGCACCTGCGAATTCTAAGTAACGAAATCACAAAACACTAATTGCGAAGGCTTTGCACTTACTTTAATTACCTAATTGCGTTAACGGCCGCTAACACTTGCGAGCGCTTCGGAGTCCCCATTGCGCGCCCAACTTCAACGCCATCGCTATTCAAAAAGAGCGTCGTCGGGGTGGATCGAACGTCCAATTTACGCACCAATTCCAGGTTCGCTTCGGCATCGATATGGGCATAATGAACATCAGGCATCGTCTTAACCATGTCTTCTAGCAAGGCTTTAGTGGCTCGACATGGCGAGCAGAAGGCAGAGGAGAACTGCACCATAGTCACGGCGGCGCCCAATTCAATACCGATTATTGCCGCATCTAGCTTCGGCCCATTAACCGTCTTCTTCCTACGAAACTCACCTCGGCTGCGGGTGTACCAAACGCCAAATGCAATGGCCAGAGCCAGCACAACGACGAGTGGAGTCAGCGAATTCACATGGGTATTCTTGCACTCCTTATGGCAAGAATTCTCCTACTGACTAACACGCTCGGCGCTAGTGCTGAAGTGTTACCGAGTCTTGCCTTGCTACAACACCAAGTTCGCATCCTTCAAGCCGAAGCATCAGTCCTTGTTGATGTTCCCGAAGTTGATTGCATTCTCCTAGATGCTCGCCGCGATCTGCCAAGTGCAAAGGCGCTAAATAAATTATTGCAATCTATAGGCGTTGATTGTCCGATAATCACAATCGCAACTGAAGGCGCACTCTCTGCAATGAACGCAGATTGGGGATTCAATGATGTAATTCTAGATACTGCTGGTCCTGCTGAAATCGAAGCACGCATTCGTATTGCAGTTGGCCGTATCGAAGCCGCTAACTTTGCAAATGATCCCGCATCACGCGAAATTCGCACTGGTGAAATTGTAATCGATGAAAATTCTTACACCGCAAAGATAAAAGGCCGCTCACTTGACTTAACATTCAAAGAGTTTGAACTAATTAAATTCTTAGCCCAACATCCTGGCCGCGTCTTTACTCGCGCCCAACTTCTGCAAGAAATTTGGGGCTATGACTACTTCGGTGGAACTCGCACCGTCGATGTTCACATCCGTCGCCTGCGCTCCAAACTTGGCCCAGAACATGAAGCAATTGTTGGAACAGTTCGCAACGTTGGTTACCGCTTCACACTTCCAAGTGCTGGCAAAGAGGCTCCTGTTAACGAACGCATCTAATTAAATGCGCCATATTTTAAAGTTACACCGCTCACTTCTAGATCCAATCCCATCAATCACCTCTGATATTGAAATCTCAACATTCGCACCCTCGCAACAAAAGGAAGAGTGGCTTGCGCTAAATAATAAAATCTTTGCAAAGCATCCAGATCAAGGCAACTGGGTAATGGCCGATCTCGAGAACCGAATGAAGGAGCCATGGTTTGATTCTGAAGGTTTCTTTATCGCAACAAACAAGAAGAAGATTGTTGGCTTCTGCTGGACCAAGATTCATCACGACTTTGTAAATAAAGATCCGATTGGCGAAATTTATGTCGTCGGAGTTGACCCTGAAAATAAGAAAAACGGCCTAGGCAAAGCACTTACGATCACTGGCTTGAATTACTTAGTAGCGAAGAATCTAAAACAGGCGATGTTATATGTCGATGCCGATAACGGCCCAGCACTTGCGATGTATCAGGGCTTAGGCTTTAACTAGCCTTTAATTAATTCCGCACACATTGTTCTAAAGGCCACGGTATGCGCATCAACATCGGCCTCTGAAGTCTCAGGTGACATCAAAGCCATATTATGAAATGGCGTAATCAAAAAGCCATCGTTCAACATGCGAAGGTGAATGTATTGTTCTAATTCAAAGTCCCCAGCATCTGCTGCTTCCTTGCCAGTCTTTGGTGCGGTTGCTTGAAATAAATATTCACCGCGCGCTCCAAGTCGTGAGCAATACCAAGGCAGATCAAATTCTTTAATCGCAGCATCGACGCCATCAGACCACTTGGTTCCAAGTGCAACCATCTTTTCAAATGCAGCAGGCGTTAAAACTTTAGTTAACGTCGCTCGCATCGCAGCAAGGCTCAATGAATTTCCAGCCAAGGTCGAACCGATTCCACCAGTATCAATAATTTCGCGTGATGTCTTCTCTTTAATTCGTAGTGCAACTTCTGTTGTCATTCCAAATGTTCCAGTCGGGATTCCGCCAGCAATTGCTTTTCCGATTGTCAAAATATCTGGCTTTAATCCATACATCTCAGTCATTCCACCCGCGCCTACAGAAATTGTGTGAGTCTCATCGATAATCCAGACCGCACCATATTTCTTTGCAAGCTCGCCCACTGCTATTAAATATCCATCTTCAGGAAGAACAATTCCAATATTTGTCATCGCTGGTTCCATCAAGATTGCAGCGACATCACCCTTTGCAAGTGCGGCTTCCATTGCGGCTAAATCATTGAATTCAACTACCCGCGTTGTCTGATCTAAATCAACTGGCGCGCCTAAATTACCTTCGCGCTTAATTGTGTTGCCATTCGCATCCAAGGTCGCAAAAGTTTCATCAACACTTCCGTGATAACACTTATCGATAACAATTATTTTTGACTTGCCAGTTATCAAACGGCAGTAACGAATTGAATGTCGATTCGCATCTGTGGCCGTGACAGTGAATTGCCAGAGCGGCAAGCCAAATCGGCCCGCTAGTTCCTCTGAAACTATTACGGCATCCTCGGTTGGAAGCATCGATGTGAAACCGTGTTTCATCTGTTCGGTTATCGCGGCGACGGTCGCGGCTGGTGAATGTCCGGTCATCGAACCGGTGTCACCTAAACAGAAATCAATATATTTATTGCCATCAACATCAGTGAAGTGTGAACCTTTAGCTCTTTCAACGAAGATCGGATAAGCCCCCGGCCATTTAGCCATCCACGACATCGGGACTCCGCCAGGCATTACACCTTTAGCTTTTTCAAATAAGACGCCAGATTTTGGATGAAGCTCCAAAAATCGCTTCTCTTCAATTGCATTTAGCGATTTTAAATGTTCGCGATTTATCTTGTTCAATTTAATCCTCGCTAAATGTGAAGAGCGCTTCTAAGTAATGATCGCCAGTAATTCCTAGGTTTTGGGCATCGGGTGGCGCAGTCTCGGGTTCGATACAAACGCCCTCGGTGTCTTCGGTGTAAACAACCCAATATGGCGCATCAGATTCAATATCCAAACGCGCAGCGCCTTCCCAAACAACTGATGGCGTTCCGATAACTTCGGTAAATGCATCGTCCCAAGGTTCGGCCTTTGGCTTAATTATTTTTCCAGTCGGCAGACCATCTTCGTCGCTGCGTTCAAACATTTTCGCCGCGTTGAAATTAACTACTGCTTCCCCGCCCCGTGCAAGTTCGCGCGGAAACCACGGATGAAAACCAAGCCAGGCCGGCATTTCGCAACCATTAGCTTCGTATTCCAAAATCCAACGAACTGCATCATCTAAAACTTCAATTGTTTGTGTGACCACCGCGTTGTTATATGGCGCTGGCAATTCCAAACGCGCACGACCAGAACCGGTCTCTTCCCATGATGAAACAAAGCCATATCCATGAATCGCGTGTGGTGGCAACCAATTTGTTGGCAAAGTATGTTCAACGCCCTTTGCATCAGTCATTAAACCATCGCGAACGCGACCAGCCCAAGGCGACATTGAATACCAACCCCAAGAAAGTGGTGTACCGCGAAAGGGAACAACAAATTGCAGATCGCGCCACTGCAAAGATGCGATGCGCGCACCTTGATCTAAATCAATTCCAACTGAAATTTCAGAACCGTCGATATGTTGCATTCTTACCCTTCAATCTCTGCGCGAGTTGGTGGATTAGCACCTGCACGAGAACATGTTATCGCTGCCGCTTTTGCCGCTCGAGTTAATACTTCACGCAAAACTTCGCCATGCAAATTCACCAGCCCGCGTTCCACTATTGCCTCGACAACAATCGCGCCAACGGTATCGCCCGCGCCGACAGTGTCAGCCACTTCAACCTTCACACCAGGAACAGTTACCGAACCTTGCGCGGTAATTCCGATAAGGCCATAACTTCCCTTTGTAATAATTACTAGCGCCGCACCTTCGCTAAGCCATTGCGCCGCAACATCTAATTGCTCGCGGTCTGGATACAACCAAGCCAGATCATCTTCGCTGACCTTGATCACCGCAGAAATGGCGGTCCACTTTGCGACCGCGGCCTGATACTTATCGCGATCACTCACTACCGACGAGCGAACATTTGGATCGAAAACAACCGGTGCAACTTCAGCGACCTTCATCGCCCATTCATGCAAAATACTTGCCGCTGGTTCCACGATCGTTGCAAGTGTTCCGATCTGCAATACCGCTGGCTTTATCTCAAGTGGATCTGGAAGCCAGCCATGTGAGAAATCAAATGTTGCTGAACCATCAATCGCAAAAACATATGATGCAACGCCTTCGCCGTCTAATGAAACATCTGCCGTACAAGTTGGCTTATCTGTGAAGTGGGCATACTTTAAATTGACACCGTCGTATAACAATTCCGCTTTAGCTTTCTCGCCATATGCATCGCTAGAAATTCCATCGATAAAATATGAATCGAAGCCAAGTAGCGCCAAAGCTTTCGCCGTATTTGCCGGCCCACCACCAACAATTGCAACTTTCTTATCGCCGCGAGGAATTAAATCGATTAATACTTCCCCACAAACCCAGATCTCTTTACTCAAGCGACCTCACCTTTGCGTGCGAGATATTCGGTCAACACTTCCACACCAAGCAGATGATCTTGAATCTGGGGCATTCCACTTATTAATAAAATTCCCGCAAGTCCTTTGCCTTTTACATTTATCGGCAAGCCTCCGCCATGAATTGCATATTGCTCCTCAATGACACCGTGCTTTGCAAACCAATCAATATTTGTCTCTTCGGCTAAAACTCGTTCGTGAATTGATGAGCGCCCGGTCAACAAAACTACGCGAGCCTTGCGTCCCATCCACCAATCATTTTCCGTATCTGTCCCTGGCAATGAAGCGTGGAAAACAATCCATTCACCAATTCGAACTTCAATCGCTGCTTTTAATCCGCGCGATGTTGCAAGATCAAATGCAATCTGTCCGATTTCAAGTGCCGCCGCAACGCCAAATGCGGGCAATACCAACAACTCTTCTTCAGTTTTCAAACCAGCGCTTGTGAATCCGCCTGTTGTTCCATTTATTTTGTCATCAATTTCGCTCATGCCCGTAGCCTACCGACCACGCAACCTCGCCATGTCTATCGATAACCCACGCGCAATATTCAGCTAATTCGCCCTTTGTAAACCAGACCGCCCCATCTCGCCCCGCAACAACCAACGCTGTTGCCAAGGCATCAGCCAAACCACCATCGGGGCCAATCACCGTCGCACTTCGCGCACCAATCGCAATCAATCCGGTGTGGGGATCTCGAATATGTGAACCACGTTCATAGGTTCCTGATGTCGCAATTGCGCCACCGTTTAATTCAAATACTTTTAAAATAACTTTCGCATCCTCGGGCGAGCGAATTCCAATTTTGTGTGGCCCACCAAATAACGAGAGATCTCCAGCGCCATTTACTTGAATAAATATGGCACCGTGTTTGCGCAATATCGCAATCGCTTTATCCGATGCCCAACCCTTCACATAACCCGAAGGATCAAAGCCATCCTCAACGCACCACGGATCAAATGAGCCATCTGTTATTTCTTTCGCTTGCAAACATAATTGCCATACTTCTTGCAAATCTCTTGAACAGCCACTAATTTTTATCTCACCTCGACGAAGCCGCGAAACTTGCGATTCACTCTTGTATGTCGAGAAAACTTCATCGACTTCGCGAAAATATTCCGCACATTCATCAATCCCGGCTTCTAACAAATCTTTATCTGGACCATCACATTCGATAAATACAATCGTTCCCCACGCCGGGATCTCACGCATTACCTTCACAACTTCTGCGGCCATGTCCTTATCTTAAATCAAAAAATCCTCTTTAGAGCAGAACGTAATTTAGTTTTCTACCTCATTGGTAAGAATTGAAACTAAATTGGGAACATCATTCGAGGCAGTCTGCCAAAGGATTTCAGAATCTATCCGACCATATACATGAGCCAAAATTTGCCTCATTCCTATTACGCCTTTCCAATTAACCTCAAGGAACTTTTCTTTAGCATCCAGCGATAGGTGACTTGCGGCTTCACCAATTAACTCAGTTAAGCGCTCAACTGACCTACCAGATCCACAGAATCTAAGAAATTCTCGACGGCCTAAATCCACATAAATTGAAAGCTCTTCACCAAAATTCAAAATATCTGCAATTCGCTCCTCGTCGTCGAAGCTCAAATATAAATCGCGTCTTGCAAAATATTTCTATCGCTCGCTCGAAGTGCTTTTCGTGATATCAAATCAATTTCAGTTTCAAGTAGTTCGCAAAGATCAATTCGAAGGGCTGCCTGATCAATTAAAGAAGCCCCTAATTCAAAGTCAACAAGAAAATCTATATCACTTTTCGAATTTTCATTTCCTCTTGCGACGCTACCAAATACTGCAACGTTAAATGCTTTATGTTTTTTAGCTAATTCAATAATAGTAACTCGTTCCACCTTGAGTTCTTCGAGTTTGTTTTTCATGCCGCAACAATACTGCTCGAATTAAATTGTTCGCAGAAAATAAATCGATTGTGGAAAAGTTTTAAAACTACTTTCTGTAACTTAAAGACCGGCCTTCTTCAAAGCAGATTGCAACGATGTGTACCAACCATTTGATGTGTAAGAAGCTCCACCAACACCAGAAATTTGATCTGATTGCGCCGCCAAAGTTTCTTGTACTAAATATGGAATTGCTTGTTGCGAAATACTCCGTGATCGCGAATCGCCACTTGGAAATTGCAGAGCAGATGCATCGACAATCTTTCCATCTTTAACTACTAAGCGAACTTGCACCGGACCCCAACGAGTCGACGCGGTGTTTCCATCAAATGTTCCAGTAATTCCCGCAGGCGCGGCGGGTGCCGCAGGGGCTTGAGTTGGTGTGGCCTGTGGTGCTGGCTCAGCGCTATGTGTTTTTGCTGGCGCAGCGCTATGTGTTTTTGCTGGCGTCGCTTTCTTTACCGGCGCCGCTTTTGTTGGCGCACTCGCCGCCTTAGTTGGCAAAGTAGTTGCTGTGCTCGCGACCGGCGTAGGTGCACTTGTCGCCCGCCCCGGCAACGCAGCTAAACCGGTCGGCCCTGGCGTTCCAAACTGTGGCGGTGTAATCGCGAACACCGCACCAAGTCCACCAAGTGTTCCGACACCAATTAATAATCCACGTTTCATTTTTTCTCCCATACTGCGTGAAATTCAAAAGCCTCGTCATGGAATCTATTCTTCGGAATTCCCGCATCCTTACATGCCTCGCGAACTGCCTCGACCAAAGGCGTTGGCCCACAAACATAAACATCAGAATCGGCAAAGCGCGGAACAAACTTACTTATATATCTCGCATCCATCGTATGCATTTTGCGCGACCCAACTAAGTAATGAACTCTCGCCCCACGTGCATCAGCCAATTCATCCAATTCCTTACGCAGAACTAACTCCTCTTCCTTCGACGCTCTAAACAGAACATCTATCTGCTTTGAGCCATCAAACTCTTCCAAAAGCGCCCGAAGTGGCGTTATCCCAACTCCACCACCAACTAAAACAATGTGCCCCTTGGTCGCTGTCGCCGCCACAAAAGTTCCATATGGCCCCTCGAAAAATACTCGCGTGCCCCTCTTTAAGCGCTTAACCATCTTTGAATGATCGCCAAGTTCTTTAACGGTCACTCGCATATATTTATTTGTTGGCGCCGCCGATAAAGAATATGGATGCGAAATCCACCATTGCCCGGCCTGCATAAAGCGCCAACCAAAGAATTGCCCGCCCTGAGCCTTTAATTCATCGAGCTTTCGCCCCTTCATAATTATCGAGGTCACACCCGGTCCTTCGTTAACTATTTCTTCGACCTTCAAGTTATGTCGAAGTGAGCGCCCAGTCGGAATCACAAAGCGCCAAATAATAATTATCGCGGCCGCATAAATATAGAGAAATTCCCAATACGCCTTATTAAGTGGATGCCCGATAAACATCGGTCCGGTCAATATCTGGTGCATAAATGACAAGGCAATCGCCAGATAGGTATACAAGTGAATCGTCCACCAAGTCTCATAAGACATCTTGGCTCGTGCCTTCTTATAAGAAGTAACCCCCGCCATCGCAAAGAAAATAAAAGCGATCAGCGCCGGCAACATCCAAGGAAAACGCAGAACCATTCGCCAAAGTTCCACCGCCAAGGGAACCTGATCCACCCCGGCATATCCCAAAATAACAAAGAGAACATGGAAGGTAATTAAGTAGAGTGAATAAGGCCCCAACTTGCGATGCCAGATAACAAGTCGATCATGACCAACAGAAGTTTCAACCCAAGAAATTCTAGAAACTAAAACCAAACCAACAAGTGCTAAGTAAGAACCAACCATTGCGCAAATGCGAGATACCGAAGTCACGCCCGCATAAAAAGAGTTCCAATCACTTCGCGTTGTCGTCTCAACATAAATGGCAATTGTTAAACCAAGTCCAAGACCTAAAACTATTGATGCCCAATCGGCCCCTGCACGCCTGCCGATTGTTTGCGAACTCATCAGGCCATTTAACGCCTAAATCCTGAGAACCACCTACATGTCTGGTGAGCACACGCTCAAAACTTACTGATTACTCGTTAACCCAGTCATAAATGGCCTTCACGATCACGGCCGTAACTGTCGTATGTTGCACCTTCGCTTTTGCCTTCGCTTTTTTCCAAAGCACATCAGGAATTCGCACTGATCGTGGAGGAGTAATTGCCATGCTATCGACCATACGCCTTTTGTAAAGTAAATGCTCAATGAAATTTTTATTTATTTAACAAGCTGTGAATTTTGAGCGCACCTTACAACTAATTACATGAGTGCCACCACTCAAACGATTTGTAAATTACTAATGTAAATACACCTTAAATACATAGTATTTACTACGTATTCACACACTTAAGCAATCTTTTTTTGGGTTTAAGCCTGCGTCTTGCGAAGTTTGTGCTCAGTAACTCCGTATGGCGACAACAAAGTAGCCAGTCGCGTATTGGGCAGAAAAGCCAGAAGCCCGGCCCCCTTTCGGGAGACCGAGCCTCTGTTGAAACTATTTAACTCCGAAGAGTTATTTAGTTTTTATTTACTTCTTCTTAGCCATCTTTGCAACTGCTGCAGTTAGCTTCTTAACCATTGCGATTAGAGAAGTAACTTGAGCAGCTAGCTCTGAAACAGCAGCTAGTGCATCTGATGCAGCTTGTGTTGCATTTTGAGCTTCATCGTATGCATTGTTAGCAGCATCTGTTGCAGCGTTTGCTGCATCAAGTGCTAGTGAAGAAGATTGATCTCCCTCAACTGTTGCTGTTGCTGACAGGCTTGCACCAGCAGCATCGCCACCGGTAGCCAAGACTGACCAATCTCCGCTTACTGCTGGAGCAAAGAATCCATTAGCAGAAGTTGAGAAGGTTCCACCAACAGTGAACGAAGCAGCTGCTGTTGGAAGTGCGCCACCTTGTTGCTTGTTAGAAGTTGCATCTGCACCAAATACTGCTTGACCATCAGCTGCAGGGTTTCCTGAAGCATCAACTGATGTAACAGTAAGTTTTGCAGCAGCGCCAGCACTATATGAAGCTGAGTCAAGTGCCATTGTCTGCTTGGCAATTACTCCACCAAGAGTTACTGGAAGAACTGCAGTTAGGAATGTAAGGCCTGTTGTATCAGCTGGGTTAGCAATACGAACAGTTAGATCTGCCTTAGCGCCAGACTTACCATTTGCAGGTGTAGTCCAGAAACAGTTATAGAAACCAGATCCACCTGAATTGAAGGTAGCTGTTCCATCATCACCAGCACATGTTGCTGTTGCAGCGACAGTTGAATCAGATGAAGTTGAACCTAGAGTTAGGTTTCCAACTCCACGACCACTTGAATCTGTTGCCTTAACGATAAATGCAGGCACATCTGTTGATGCGGCGCGGTTGGTATATGCGTTACCAGATGTTGTGTAAACACCAGCAGTAGCCAAAACCTGAGCACCTGATCCTGATGCTAAACCGATTTTACCAACTGGGTTGATAATTTCTAGCTTAGAGACAGAACCAAAGAATTCAAATGTCTTGGTTGCGATAGTTGTTGTGATTTTTGGAGTTGCACTATCTTGAAGTTCGATCTTGATTGTTGACTTACCTGAAGTTCCATCAGCACAAATTGTGAAGTGTGTGACTGCTCCAGCGACCTGTGCTGCAGTTGAAGATGCAGTACGAACACCAGATGTACCGCAACCGCTAGCAGTCGAAGTTGCAGCTCGGTCTGGTACCAAGTAGCCAGGGCCATCTGTAATTGTTGCGCTCACCTTTGTGAAGTTACTGGTGATTGCATTGTCGGTATCTCTAATTGTTACAGATAGGAAACCAGAATTTGCGGCAGCAACTGTACGTGAGCCATTTGGAGTCAAAGTATCAGTTGTTGCAGGACCTGCACCGTTACCTGATCCAAGGAAGACTGTTGAAGTCACACTTGGAGCAGCTAGCGCTGTAACAACAAGAGACATTGTTACTGTTAGTGAAGGACGAGGTGTTACAGCATCACTTGCAGTACAAGAAATTGCCTTTGTTCCTGCAGTAGCCAAAACGCCAGCTGGAATTACAAGTAAACCAGAAGCGCGGGCAGCTGCAGCATTGATTTGTACAACCGCTACACCGTCAGCAGAGCAAACGATGTCATCAGTTGCGAGAAATGCTACTGCAGAGTTCAATCCGATACTTACTGCAGAACCTGCTGGAACAGTTACTGTTGCAACAGAGTTAGTGATTACGCCAGCGGTAAATGAGAACCCTGGTTGAGTTGCTGAAGTTGCTGTACCAAATGCGATTGCAAGACCACCGGGTGCAGTTGGAGTTAGCACAGTAGAGGTTGTTGAATCGATGATCAGTGGTGCTGTTAATGTTGCATTAGCTGAAGGCACTGCTGAGAATCCAGCAATAGCCAACGCTGATGCAGCAACAAGCGCAATGCGCTTAAAGCTTGTCTTTGTAGACATTATTTTCCTTTCGAGAAAAGTCGCAATAAAGAATTTCTTTATTGCGGCTTGGCCCAAAATGCCTGACTCATAGGTAATGAGAGAGTCATTTTTGACCATGAGATGAACCGCACGTGCTGACGCATCTCTTTTCTGATGCAGTATCCGGACTGCAGCAGAAACCTTTTTGTTCTCCTTAGGCGACATAGATCGCCTGCCCAAGAATTTGAGTCTTGCCTGGGTTTAGTAGGAGAACGGTTGTGATCTGAGAAGGGGCGGACTTACTGTCGACGCCACGACTCGCTGGGATAATTGTATCTGACGAATTAGCCTTATTTACGCTTATTACAGCGGTTAGAAGGTAATTTCCATCAGAAGTACGCTCAAAATTAGAGGAGATATTGGCTATTTCTAGGGCAATCCAGTTGCCGTCCATGGTGATTGAGGCATCGGCATCATATGAGGTTCCGTTGCCGCCGACGATGATGTCCTGGGATAGAAGGATGTTGATCGCGGCGTTATCGGTGGTCATTGTGTTGCTGTGAAGGACTAGGCCTTCGTTGGTCAAAACTGGGGTTGATTTAGAGACGTTGATTGTGCCGTTTTCGCCGGCAGCATTTGCGACTGTGAAGCCGGTTGGGACACCGTTTGCATCAAGGCCTTCGAAGATAAGGGCTTTGGTAGAAGATTTGATATCGATTGTTTGGTTTGATGTGGCAAGAGTCTCTGCCTTCGCGGTTGCGGCCTGTGCTGTTTCAGAAGGTGTTGCTGAAGCTGAAGGAGCAGCTGACTTTGTGGTCGTTGCCGCAGGAACTTCTTGAGTTGTTGTGGCTGAAGAGATGATTGAAGAGACGTTGTCTTGGCCGGTTACTGAGTTAAAACCAAGGAAGGCAACTAGAACAATAAGTAGTGAGAGGGCAACCTTTGAAGATTTCTTCGCAAGTTCGGCGGCCTTCTTGTATTGAGTTGAAAGGGCTTCAAGAGCAGTAGTTCCGGTCGCTTCGTCGATAACCCATTCAGTAAGAACGCGGACGAATGATGCGCGAGCGCGGCCAACGATATGGCGAACATTCTCTGGCTTTGTGCCAAGTGCCTTTGCGATCTCTTCGGTTGAGCGGCCTTCCATTTCCCACATAACAAGTGCGGTGCGTTGGTCGGCTGAAAGACGTGAAAGTGCTTCGCGGATGATTGAGGCATCTTCAGCGGCAGCAAGTGTTGTGTCGAAAGGGATATGTGCTTCCGCGGAAATCTCGGCTAGGCGCTCTTGTGTGGTTTCAGAGTCGATAGCTACGAGGTTTGGGCGAGATCCAGTTGCGCGGATCTGGTTTAGGCAGAGATTGTTAACTGTGGTGCGAAGGTATGCGAGCGCGCGATCAGCAGAATCTAGTTCAGGGGCGGCAAGAATGAACTTGAGGAAGGCCTCTTGAACGATTTCGGCGGCATCGGCTTCAGAACGGAGAATTCTGCGAGCTTGGCCAACGAGTGATGAGCGATTTTCAGCGTATAGAGCGGAGAGATCGGCGACAGACCAGTCAGAGACGGTTGCTGGTGTAGCGGCAACGCCTGATGTGGTGTTCTTCTTACGAAGTGCCATTTGAGTAGATCTCCGGATTTTTTGGTCTTGCAGATGACAACGTCTTGCCCTCTACTATGTAAGACACCCCTGGGGGCCAGATGTTGTGTCCTTTTGGAATCTTTTTTCTGGGATTCATACCTATATATAGGTACATCAAAGCCTTTGAATCTTGGTTCTGGCGCAGAGTAAGAGCATAGGTTCCTGAGGATTTAAAAAGAAGTAGCACAACAGTATTAAAGTGCTACTCTTGCCCAATGAAACCGCAAACCAACCCTGAAAATGCGGGCCAAGTCCAACAAGTTGGAGTCCGCGAACTACGGCAAGACGCTTCAGGCATCCTGCGCCAGGTGAAAGCGGGTGAATGTATTGAAATAACCGAGCACGGCCGACCAATTGCAAGGATTGTTCCTATCGGTCCTTCACTTTATGAAGAAGCAATAATTTCTGGACTCATAATTGCGCCAACAATTTCTAGCACTGAACCAATGCCTAGATTAATTAAAGCAGCCAGTGGATTGAATTCAACTGATGTATTAATGGAGATGCGGGCGGAAGAGCGCTCTTGAGTTGGTATTTGGATAGTTCAGCAATTTTGAAGTTGATCATCGATGAATCCGAGTCTGTCGCAATGCGAAATATTTTTGATGACCGATGCCTTACTTCAGTAATTTCAAGGATTGAAGTGGTTAGAAATATAAGGAGAATTGATCCTCTTGCGCTTACATCTGCACAAAATATATTGAGCCGCATTTCGATGCTCCCGATGAATGATGTGGTTTTAAGAACAGCAGAAACAATAACTGCAACCGCAAGTTTGAAGAGTCTAGATTGCATTCACATTGCATCAATGATTACTTCGGCAACACCACTACTTGGAATAATTACTTACGACAAGGCGATGGCTGCTAACGCTGAGGTGCTTGGAATTAAGGTTTTAAGCCCTAAATAAACGTGAACTAAAAGCTACTTGATTCTGTAGGTCTTGTTGAAGATCACGGTGGGGCCGACCTTCACGATAACTGTATTAGCACCAGGCTTCACGGTGTTGTTCCCGAGCTTCACTTTTTTGCCATTGATTAAGACGCTGACAATGCTGCCCTTAACTGAAACGTTGATTACTCGCTTCTTCACTGTCACCTTCACAACCGGCTTCGTTGCTGAAGAGGTGGCTGAAGGTATTGGAGTTGGCTTTGGTGTTGCTGAGGCCGAAGGTGTTGGAGTTGGCTTTGGTGTTGCCGCAACAACGGTGAGGATTGCTTGAACTGAATTTGATTGGCCATATTTTCCACCCGGTGATTGGGTGGCGATAATTGTTGTGGTGCCAACCGCAACTCCGACGATGGCATTATTTACAACCTTGGCAATTGTTGGGTCGGTAATTGAATACTTCCACTTGCCGGAAGAGTTAGAACTTGGATTTGTGATTGCTGTGAGAGTCTGGCCAACTTCAACTTTTACTGGTGAAAGTGTTCCAACAGTTGGAGTTGTTCCAAGAACTGTAACTTTGAATGAAGTTGAGCCAGATAACCAATAATCATTTACTGCTTGGGTCAAAGTTATTACCGCGGTACCCGCATCACCAAAGTTTAATTTCTGACCAGTGATACTTACGACAGCAGGATCGGAAGATGTGTAAGTCCAAGCACCAGCAGAGGTAGATGTTGGTGGCAAAATAGTTTGTGGAATATCACCGACAACTTTTTGTAGATCTTCTAGAGTTGAATAAGTTGGGGCTGAATTAACAGTCAAAACCATAGTCTTTGAGGTAGCCCCATAGTTTCCGGATACTGCTTGTGATGCGGTAATCGTTGTCTTTCCTGACTTATAAACCGTAATAGATCCGATATTTCCGGAAGATGTAATTGATGCAACTGTTGGGTCTGATGAGGAGAATGACCATGCTCCGGGTGAACTTGAAGTTGGTGCGAAAATTGAAAGGGTGTTTGATGTTGATGCAGTTTTTGTATATGTCACATCTTTAAAATCACCAACGGCAGCCGTTGCACCAAGAATTGTCAAAGTCATTGTCAAAGTCGAAGAGCCATAGCCTCCAGAAGCAGCCTGGCGCGCAGTAATTGTTGTGGTTCCGATGTTCTTTGGAGTCAAGACTTTTCCTACCAAAGTTGCGATTGAAGTGTTCGCGATTGAAAATGTCCAAGCACCTGGGGAACTTGATGTTGGCTCAATTAAATTCAAATTTGAAACGCTATCTTTCGCGATAGTTATATCGGTAAATGTTCCAAGGATTTTTGGCAAACTTGTGACCGTTAAAGATGTAGTCGCTTCGCCACCTAACCAATTTGCACTTGCGGATTGGGTTGCTGTGATTGTTGTTGTACCGGCATCTAAGAATGTGAGGGCGTCACCAGATACTGTCGCGATTTTGGTATCTGAAGATCTATAACTCCACAACGCCACTGCTGTCGAAGTTGGCGGCGTGAGTTTAAGAGTTCGACTAAGAAGAGTTGCGGTGAGCGGCGCCCAGGTTCCAAGTTTTGGGCTCGCCTTTTCTACTGTAAAGCGTGAAACTCTTGAGACACTTACAAAACTTCCGCTTGCTGCTTGGGTATACGTAACACCAGTTGTACCAGCTTTAATAATTGTTACGACTAAGCCTTTTACGGTTGCAATCGTCGGATCTGTTGTTGTCGCAGACCAGGCACCAGGAGAATTTGAAGTTGGTGGGATAAGCGTTGCGGTGCCTTGATCAAATTTCGCGGTCTGTGGGACGGGAAGTGAGACGATTGGAAAGGCAGCAAATGCGGCTGGAGTTTGGAGTGAAAATAAACCAAGAACTAGGGCTGCTGCGATTAACTTCTTTTTCATATCCCTATTATCTATTCAAGAGCTTAAGAAATCGGGGATTTGGCTAGATTTTGGGCAGGTGCCAATCGAATTTAATTGAGACCTCGCGGACAGCGACAACGACTAAGCCTGAAGCAATCACTGTTATTAGCTCTGAAACTCCAACTTCATTTAGAAGCGCGTAAACCAAAGCACCAGCGAAACAAGAGGTACCAATCGTTTCGCGGTGGAGCAAAACTGGTTCGACCTGGCACAAGACATCGCGCAATAAGCCGCCGGTGACGCCACCAATTAAACCGAGTGCGATGGCGCTTATGAAGTTTGCGTTATTGGTAACCGCGAAATTAGCGCTGGACACCGTAGCTACTGCGAGGCCGATGGTATCGAGGCCAATTAGAAATCGACCGACTGGCTTTTTCTCTTTTGCAATTATCGTAATAAGAACTGCAAGTGCGATGGATGCAAATAACCACGAATGCAAGATCCATGGCGGGCGTTGGCCCATAAATAAGTTTCGAAGTGTGCCACCGCTGATTGATGCGACCGCGGCGATTAACGCAATTCCACCGTAATCAAGCCCTTTGCTTGCAGCGATGCGAGCACCGACGATTGCAAAAGCGAAAGTTGCAATTAAATCGAGGGCGGTTACGAGTGAATCAATCTGCATTTGGATTTATTCTGGAAGATCCACTGTGTAATGAACACCAGAGAATTGCTTGCGGAACTCCTTAACCTCTTTGGCAATCGGTGCCATATCGGTTGTGGTGAGGGCGCGAGCAATGAAGTCGGCAAGTTGTGGCATATCTTTTTCTTTCATACCGATTCGGGCAACTTCTGGGGTGCCGATGCGAAGGCCGTTGTTATCGCCATCGACAGTAGGGCCAGGCAATCCAATGCCACATGAGAGCAGGCCTGCATGTGCAATTTTCTTTGAAGTACTTTGTCCGCCTCCAAATGGTTTAGCCAAGATTGCGAATTGATGTGACTTTGTAAATCCTCGATCGGCCGCAAATATTTCAACACCGCGCGCTGCGATTTCAGTAGCGAGTTTGTGGGCAGTTTTAACCATCATTTGCGCATATGCCGGGCCAACAGATTTCCAATCTTGCAAGGTAACACCAAGCGCCGCAGTTTTTGCAGCATCAAAGTTTGCAGTTAAACCAGGATAAGCAATGCCGTCGAGAATATGTGCAAGCTTTGGATCGTTCGTGACGATTAAGCCACCGGCTGGTCCGCCAAGAGATTTATATGTACTAAATGTCATTAGGTGTGCGCCTTCAGCCAACGGTTGTGGCCAGACTTTTCCAGCGATCATTCCGCATAAATGTGCGGCATCAAATAAAACAAGGGCGCCTACTTCATCGGCGATCGCGCGAACTTCTTTAATTGGATGAAAGAACAAGTTAAGGCTTCCACCGATAGTGATTAGCTTTGGTTTTACTTCATGCGCCAATTTGCGAAGTGCGTCGATATCAACGGTATAACCATCTTCGTTGACGGGGGCGGAAATAGTTTTTAAACCATAGAGTCCAGCAGCACCATCGGCATGGTGAGTTACATGGCCACCAATTGTTGCGGGTGGGGCAATGATTGTGTCGCCGGCTTTGCAGGTCGCCATAAATGCATACAAGTTTGCAAGGGCGCCAGAGCCAACTCGAAATTCAGAGAACTCAGCACCAAAAACATCACATGCAAGTGCGGAAGTTATTACCTCAATTTTTTCAATTGCATCAAGACCGACTTCATATTTATCGCCCGGGTGGCCGAGTGATGCGCGTGAACCCATGCCAGAAGATAGAAGTGCTTCGGCTCGGGGATTTAAAATATTTGTTGCGGGATTTAAATTTATTGAATCAATATCGTGAATCTTGTGGCTCTCTTTGGCGAGCGCTTCAATTTCACTTTGGATACCACTTGGATCAAGAGTTTTATATTTAGCTAAAACACTCTGCACAACCTCTTGGCTTTGGGGTGCAAGCCAGGTGCGCTCAGCAGGCACAGCGATCTTCTAACGCAACGCTACCGAGCGCTTCTTCAATATGTTCACCGCAACCAGACCAGGTTGGTTTCTTGCAGTTTTCACATGTGACTTCCGAACACATTTTCTGGCTCCTTCTTTAAGTCCTTGTGAATAAATCATGGCCCAGGAATGAATTCCCAATAATAAAAATACCAACCAAGATAAATAGTATCTGAGTCAAAACCCAAATTCGATAGGACTGAAAAGGGTAAAGGTATGAATAAATCTTGTGCGTTATTTTGTTCCTCAAAAGCAAACTTATCGAGACGCCTGCCTTTTTACCCGCGTCTATCCATTCCTGGCTTTCGTTATCGCTGAAGCGGTAACCAAAGAGCTCCTCTTCTGCTTTCTTTAGCATGTTAGTAATGGTGAATTCATAAAATCTTATTCTTGAAAGAGAAGCTAGCGATACAAAAGCAATGAAGATTCCAAGCAGAGCAGAGAGAGTCCTTGCAGTAGTCCTGGATGAATCATTGAGAGCGATACTTAATAAGAACGCTTGTCCGCCCAAAGATAAGGCGGGGATTTGCCAAAAGAGGGCGTCGAAATGCTTACGTCTCTCACTCAATGAGTTGTACTTAACAATCGCTAGTTCGTCCTTGTTCGAATTTGCCACTCTATTTTCCCCATCCTCACCCAGTAGTTTGAATCTTAGATTGATTTTCATCTAATGGAAACAGAAATCAATTAATGAAAGTGCCCCAGGTGGGGGTCGAACCCACACTGGGGGGATTAAAAGTCCGTCGCTTTACCTTTTCGGGTTGAAAAGAGCCATCTTTCAGCCATTGGCAACGCCGAAATACTGACGTGTCTAGTTAATTGCTATTTGAAACTACTTTGATTCTTCGCCGAACTTCCTCGGCCTCCTCAACTTGTCCAAGTAGATCAAGGATTGAAGCAATCTCTTCTTCAATCTCGTAGATAGCATCCCAATCAGTGATGCAGCTGTTTTCAATGTTAATACTTTTTGCCGCTTTTAAATCTGATATCGCAGATTCATAATCTTTTCGCGCCTTATGTACTCTTCCTCTAACCCTTACGGACTCAAACATCCGAGAGTCATTGCCTGAAAGTAGGGCGTAATCAACAGAGAATTTCACCGCCTCTAACCCAGCTTCGTATTCACCAATTGATGCAAAGCAAAATGCTAGTTGTTCATTGCATAAAGCTTCAACAACGGGTGCTGTGATTCGGCTAGCTAACTCTTTTCCGCGCGTAAGCATTTCGATCGCTTCATTAAACTGTTCTAGTTTTGTAAGGGCGAAACCGAGGTTGTAATAATCTTTGGCCAGAGTTAACTCCTCATCTTCTAGTTGTGGAATTCTTAAAGCTTTTCGAAATATTTCTGCTGACTCGGCATATTTCTTAGCTTCTTGCAGGAAAACACCTAAGTTTCTTAAGGCGACACCCGCACGAGGTGAGTTCAACTCTTCAAGCATCTCGTATGCCTGATGCGTTGCTGTTGCAGCTTCGGTGTAATTACTTGCTTTGTAGTGAGCAAAGGCGATGCCCATTAGAACTTTGGCCATGTCTTCATGATCAAAGTTTTCGGTAGTTGTTTGATAAATTTCTAAAGCTGTTTGGCCATGTGCCAAACTTTCTAACCATTTGTCTTGGTGGACCGCGATGTGTCCTAGTTCAGTGAGGATTTCTGCTTTTTCTATTCCCTGGGCGCTTTGTAACCGTTCCCAGAGTTCTTTTTCGTGATCTTCGTGGCCATTCGAATCGTGGATGTGTGTGATAGCGACTCCTTCTTCTCCGGAATTTTTCACCGTAGCAAGCGCTCCAGTTATTGCCAGAGGCTTATGAAAGGTTTTTCGAAGTGGATTTATTCCCGAATGGAGAAAATATAAAAGTGGGCCCCGTCGGGATCGAACCGACGACCCACGGATTAAAAGTCCGTTGCTCTACCGACTGAGCTAGAGGCCCTGGCTACCAAAAAGATTGCACGAATTTGGCGCTTGCGAAGTGTAACGGCTAAATCCTTACGGTCTAAACGTGCTTATTTCAATAAGATTCAAGGGTGAGCAGAGCAGAACTTGAAGGCGCGATTCGCCAAGTCCCTGATTTTCCAGCACCAGGGATTCTATTTTTCGACATCCTGCCATTGCTCAAAGATCCAAAGCACTTTTCAAATCTAACGAAAGAGCTTTCGGCCTTTGCGAATGTAATTGATGTTGTCGCGGGGATTGAAGCGCGGGGTTTAATACTTGGCTCTGCTGTGGCTTTGGAGTTAGGTAAGGGCTTTGTTCCACTTCGCAAGAAGGGGAAGTTGCCGGGGGCCACATTTGAAGAGAGTTATGGTTTGGAATATGGAAATGACACTTTAGAAATTCAAGAGAGAGTTTTAAACCGCGGCGATCGAGTTTTATTAATTGATGATGTGTTAGCAACTGGTGGAACTTTAATTGCCAGTGTGAAGTTGATTCATCAATGTGGGGCAGTTGTGGAATCCGTTGCGGTGGCTTTGGAGATTAATGAATTGTCGGGTCGAGATCAATTCGCTCAGAACTTTCCTGATATTTCGTTACATTCGTTATTTGTTAAGTAATTAATTAGCTGCGCGCTTTAGGCGATCGCGGATTGCGGCGGCAAGTCCTTCGCCTTCAGGTTGGATTACACAAACTTTTGTTAAGCCTTGGGCATCAGCGAAGCGAAGCGCCGAATATATTTCACGCGCAAAACCTTCGATGGAACTTGGGGCGGCGAGACGAATGGCACCTGGTGGGGTTTCTATTGAATCCATTGCGATAAAGCCTTCACCACTTTGTGGTTGGGTATCTAGAACTACATGTGCGTTCGGTGAATAATGAGATTCCAACGAACCTGAAACTCGAATATCTGTTGTGGGCTCATCAACTACAAGCAGGCCAGTGCTTTCAGCAATCATCTCTTTTGTGATTGCACCTAAGCGAAGTATTTGTGGGGTGTCTGATGTGCAATCAATGATGGTTGATTCAACGCCGACTTGGCATGGGCCGCCATCTAAAATCACATCGTTTGTTTGATCTAAATAATTTTCTAACTCGTCTTTTACTGCGTGGGCGGTGGTTGGTGAAACGGCGCCAAATCTATTTGCACTTGGAGCGGCGATTCCTTTACCACCAAGTTTTTCAAACTCTTTTAATAGCGCCAACGCAATTGGTTGATTTGGCACGCGCAGACCAACGGTATTTTGATTCCCCGTTATGAAATCTTTCGCTAGGCCACTTCGGTTAAAGACAAGTGTCATTGGACCAGGCCAGAAATCGCGGGCCAGATTTATTGCATATTCAGTTATTTCTTCCACCCAATCTGCCATCGCATCCATTGATGCGATGTGAACAATTAGCGGGTGATCTGCCGGGCGCCCCTTTGCTTTATAGATTTGTGTAACTGCGTTCTCATTTGTGGCATCGGCGCCAAGGCCATAAACAGTTTCAGTTGGGAATGCGACCAAGTGGCCCGCGGCAAGGCTTTGGGCCGCGCCCTTGATTGTGCTGGCCGAGCATTCAGATAAGAACATCTGGTAATTCTCTCATTAAACATTGACCTTATTCGCGGGCTTCACTAATGAAACTTGGCTTACTCTTGGCTCATGAAAACAACTGCATCCATGAAAACCCGAGTCGTAAGTATTGTCACGCTTACTGTTCTTGCCTCGACCATTAGCGCGCAGTTCGCACAAGCAGCCCCAGTTCGATACATAAGCGTAAGTTCTGTCGGCACTGTCAAGGTAGCGCCAGATGCAGTTCGATTGAACGCTTCAGTTTCAGCAATTGCGAAGGTCAGCAAGGATGCACTTTCGACAGCAAATATTGCGGCAGATAAATTCCGTAAATCAATCTTGGCAAATGGAATTGATAAGAAATATTTATCGAGCACGACTTTGACCGTTTATCCGGAATATAACTACACCCAAGAAACTGGGAATGTATTAACTGGATATCGCGCAAGCCAAAGCTTTGAAGTAGTTATTCGAAGCGCGGCCAAGGCCGGCGAGATTGTTGATGCTGTTGTTACTAGCGCTGGTGATGCACTTTATATAAATGGTGTTACACCTTTTGTTTATGACAATACCAAGGCGACAGAAGCGGCTCGAATTTCTGCGGTAAAGAACGCAAAAGCAAAGGCGAATTCATATGCGAAATTGTTAGGTGTAAAGATCGGAAAAGTTATTTGGTTACAAGAATCTTCAGCGCCATCTTCTTATCCAATCTCAATGGTCCAAGCCAAGAGCGATGCGGGTGCGACTCAAATTGATTTGGGTCAGCAAGATATTTCGGTTTCAGTTGCGACCAGATGGGCAATTTCTTAAAATTACGGGCGTAATTAATCGAGTTTTGCCCTAGGGATTGTGTCCGATACCCTTGCGCTCTGCCTTAAAACGTCCCCATCGTCTAGAGGCCTAGGACATCGCCCTTTCACGGCGGTAACACGGGTTCGAACCCCGTTGGGGGCACTAGGTAAGGAAGTTTGTGAGAATTTATTCTTGCAATCGTTCTTATACGAAAGCACGTCGAAGAACGTTTGTTGCCACGCAAGTGGGGATGAACAAACTAAAAGTTCTAAGATGTG